>Ga0214542_1005247_pt1 | contig 24869 bp, 18 predicted proteins | sample CNSS1metaG_FD_160096 | JGI IMG/M metagenome (GOLD analysis project Ga0214542, IMG submission 160096) | Root nodule microbial communities from cowpea collected in UCLA plant growth center, Los Angeles, California, USA - CNSS1 | ecosystem: Host-associated > Plants > Roots > Nodule | place: USA...
GCTCGTATTACAACAAATTGGGAAACGGTAATATATATTTGAATTAAAATGAATACTTTGCAATATTTCCTTTTTATATACTAACTTAACTTAATCTATTATTTTGTAGACATTCAAGAGTCCTGCAACAATTCCCGCAAAGTCCATCAAGTTTGGTAGGATAGCATGTGCCAAATATATAATTGAAATGTACCATAGTATTGATTAGAACATGTATGTTGATTACAAAAGATTTGTAATTGTCTTTTAAATGAATTTGAATTGTAGATGTGTTTTAAAATATTCTGTTCTGGTCTATTTGGTCTGTGCTGGGTGCTGAATAAAATTTGCAGGTTCAAATGTGGGAATAACACCAAATCAGAAACTGCATTAAAAAAAAACAGCGTATTAGGCCTCGGTTCATACCAGAACCGAAGCAAAAAGCAAACTTTTGGCCTCGGGTGCAACCAAAACCGAGGCCAAAAAGGGTATCGAATTTAGAAAAAAAAAAAGCCCATATGGCCTCGGGTGCACCCAAAACCGAGGCCAAAAGGGTATCGAATTTAAAAAAAGAAAAAAGAAGCTCATATGGCCTCGGGTGGCACAGAAAACCGAGGCCAAAAGGGGGGCTCTATGGCCTCGGGTTCGTCTGAACCGAGGCAGAAGGGCACTCTATGGCTTCGGTTTTTAACCGAGGCCAAAAGCTGTGCTCTTTTGGCCTCGCCCCAATATGCTTCGGTTCCCGAACCGGTGCAGAATATGATAAACAATCGCTGCCAAAGGCCCTTCCTGCACTGGTGCGGACTTCAAATGCCGGTACATAATTTTGAATCTGTTTGGCAATGGATTTCGAAAGTCGGTTAACGATTTTATCGGATTTCAAAATATGGTATGTAACCCAAATCCGTTTTTCCCTTGTACACGGTCTCTGAAACAATGCTACACATAATACCTAAATCCGTGATTTCACAGCAGAGACACAAAGAATCTATCTTTTAACTCTTACCGTTGAATGGTCAAAGGATTCAGAGGGGTACTATAAAAAATTTAAAATTTTTGGAAGTGCACTAGAACTCTTTGAAGATGTAGAGAAGGCCCCTAAACCAATACTTTCCACTGGGCCGTACTTGTTCTAATGTGTGGTGGGCCGAACATTAGTGTAGGTAAGCCTGCTTTTAGCTGCGACCCATTACTACCATGTTCGGCCCGACACGACTTGATGAACTACGAGCGTTCATGTATAGTTCGGATCGGTATCGTATGTCAAACCACGGACAATACAGCTTCATATAAATAATTTGTCTGAAAAGAAAAAATGACAATCTTATAAACACAATTGATCTTACTACATTCTATACTTTACTCAAATTTAGAAAAAAATTAATTGACCTAGATCCAACTCATTTTATATATTAGACAGTTTCATAAAGAAAACATATATACATTAATTAATAAACATATTCGAACTTATACGTAAACATAAAAAGAATTTTATAAGATGTCACAATTTTTTAATAAATATTAATACAAGTGTGTAAATTTTTTGATTAATTAGCAAACTAAAAAAAAAAAAAGACATATGACAGAAATAATGAAGATGGTTTAAGTTGAGATGAATTAGAAAAGAGAATTTGTCCTAAAATTTCAACCACATAAAATAAGCTTCCTTTTTTCGCATATGAAAAAGGATTGTTAAGTTTTGTAAAAGGACAAAATTTCCGTTCAACAAAACATTAAATAAAATCACATGATATGATTGAATTTGCCTTCACATAATAAACATATAATAAAATGGAATGGATTGTTGGTATAAAAAATTGATTGTGGGCACATGAAAATGAAGTGTGGTTGTTGGAATAACTTGAGAAGTGCTTCTTCCTACTACATAATCTATTCATATCAATATTTAAACATCAATGAAATTCAAAATAATGGATTGTTTTATTTATACCCCATGCGTTGAAATTTACCATATTTTTATATATTTTATTTCTTGTCACCAAACAGTGAAGATATAAGATAATGGTGGGAGAGATTTGGTGCATCCAGTAGATCGTATTGATCTAGTAATTTTTTTTATACGAGTAGTGTTTTTATTATTAATAGCATAGTATTTACCAAAAATTTTATTCAACAATAATTAATCAGGTCAAACGTCAAAGAGTTTAAAAAATAGAAAGGGTTTAGAAGGAAATAATATATAGGTCCAAATCATATTTTCACGGTGAATATAAAATATTGACATAAGAAAAATAAAAATATTATTGAACTAAAAAAACATCAACAAGACAAACTAGAGAAGGAACCAAACAAGGTGCTTCTTGTGTGGTAATAAAATGAAGCAAAAACGTTGAAAAACATGATATATCATAGCTTCCAACATAACGTGCTATTTTTGTTGTTTGCCGTGTAGTAAAGCGAAATAAATTAAGTACATACATGAGAGGGAAAACAAACCTACTGCACCAAAGCTTGTTATTTGTTTAGATTGCAAGAAAGTAGAAAATGAAAAAAAAGAAAAAAAAGAAAAAGAGAGTAGAGAATGAAGTAAGGAAAAAAGGGTAAGAGGGAAAAAATTAATAAAAGTTTTACAATCAAAAGGTGTAAATTAGTTTTAAATTTTTTTTTCAATGTGTTAAAAGAGGACAATTCAATGCACTAATTAATGATTATCATGAATTAAAAAAAATATAAAATAACATAAGTCAGATTAAAAAAAGAATGACACGTAAAATTTTATATTAATTTGATTTTACTTAAATTCCCATATAGTAAATTTAAATAATTTTAGTTGGATTGTTTACTAAAATGTTATTTTGAATGATTTACAAAAATAGTTGTTGCAATACATTAAATAGTTCCGTATTGTTTAAGAGTTAAAATCAATGTCACTTTAAATACATTCTCTCCTTCAACATTCTAAGCTTCTTTTAAGGAAAAAATTGTGATAGAGCTTCAAGTTCTAATGCAGATAATATCTTGGATGCAGTAATTGACCATAATGATGTTATCATAACAGACTTGAGGTTGAAATATAACACCATCTATAGGGACAAAAATTCTCTTAGCCCTCGATTGAGGAACTTGTCCAGGTGTATCTAATAGCTCCAAATCACTTAAGACTTAAGTCCAAGGTTAATTTAAATACACCTTCCTCCTTCAATCATTTAAGACGCTTTTTAAAGGAGAAAATCGTGATGAATCTCCAAATTCCAAAGCGGACAATACCTCGAATGCAATCATTAACATTAATGATGTTATATGAATAAACTTGAGTTTGGAACATTGATCTCCTTTTTGTTTCTCTTCAAAACTTAGTGCTTTCTCACTAGAAGACAACAACTCGACTTTTGAGAGCCTCATCATCCACCTCGATGACATTTTGATAAACTCTAATAAGAACATTTGGCGTCCATTGTGGGACATGTAAAATTTTATCCTACCTCCACAAAATAGTCATACACCATCAAGTTCCTTATCTATGGCAATAAGGGTTGGATTGATGGCTTCCTCGACGCCTTTTACTAGGCTCAAGGAATCCCCTTCCGATATGCCCCAAACCATCTCGAGAATCAGCACCTTCATAAACAATATTCAACAACACAAGAATAAGTCTAACTAACTTCCCCATTCAATCATACACCCAAGAAAATCATACTCGTTGGAATAACAAGTTTGAGTAACTCCTACTTGCTGACCAAGCAAAATGGCCACACACTTGCAAGCAACAATTTGACAACTAATTCTCATAAAGAGATGTGTACTCTTTTTCCTTAGTTCAAATTGTTTTCTCTAAATTGGATTTTCTGTAGAGTAAGATTAATGAGGCACATTCTTCCAAGATCAAATACATCCAACATTCAAAAGCTACAATATAACTCAAATTCAATAATCCAACAAGTACTCAAGTGTTTACCCAAAATGCATCTCATTAATATATGCTAAAAATCGGAAAATGATAAAAGTTGCTCATCCATCAACAAGGTCCACCTATACCTTGTTTCTGACTTATGAACTAAGAGGACTTATGTACATACCCCTAAGATATTGTGAAATATCTCCAAGATATTTAATATAACATCTCATGATTTAACTTCTTATTGGATTATATTATATCTTCAAAATATAATACTTTATAATCTTCAAGTAATATAATTTGTTTAACATATTTGTTGATCCATGGCCTAAGAAGCCTATAAGTACAACATCCCACCACTGGAAGAAAATACTCAACTATGAGACTTAACTCTCATACTCATATCTATCATTTACTATTACTCTAATACAAATGAGTAAACTCTTACTAACTTGTGCGTCGACATCTTTTGCAGATGATCTCCCCTCTGTTTTTCTTCAAAACTCAAAGCTTTCTCTCCAACAGTCAACTACTCGATTCTTAAAAGGCTCATAATCCACCTTGAAGATATCTTGACAAAATCCAGTAAGAATAATAGTGAAAACATTCAATTATTACAACACACATCAAACATTCGTGTAAAGTTATCTATACAAAAGAAAAGGAAAAAATCGCATAGAATGTGACAGATTTACAAAGAAAAATATGCCACGTAATCACTCATTTTAATGAATTTTGAGCACTTCCTTTTCAAACAATATTTAATGTACAATACTTCAAGACTCTTCCAACGAGATATTTTCAAAAAATATTGAAAGGTAAATATTTTCAAAAAATATTATAACTAATTTAAAGTAAATTAAACATGATTTGATAAAAGTATGTTTTTGTGTCATTATTTTCTTACAAAATTTAAATTTTTAGTTACGAAATTATTTTATGCTTAATCCATAACTAACAAATGAAACTTATATTTAGCAAGAAAATAGTATCCAAGTTATTCTCTTACTAATTTATTGATCACAATTATACCCAAAAAAATTTCACAAAATTATAATAAAAAGGAATAAAGTTTTTAATAGGATACCAAACTATAGATGATTATTTTATTATTATGTAAATTCATAACTTTTAATTTACCGATTATGTTCATTAGACAATTTTTCAAAATTATAAAAAATATTTAACTAAATCAATATTATTTTCTTTCCAATTTGAATGTTATCGGTGCTAGAAAAACATATTTTTTTGCTATTTTTTTGGAAATTGTTTTTCAAGAAATACTTATAAATTTTACTAGGAATAATAAATTACAAGAAATTGTTGTCAATTTTTTTATAATTTTCTTTTCATAAAATTCTTACTAAAGTAATGCATTTTTACTTATTATTATTTTTTATTTGAATTTTCATATTAGAAGAAGTGGAAGGAGATGCATATTTTTTTAAGCTTTTCATAAATATTTTCTTAAAAGAAGACCCGCAGAAAAAAATTATAGTACTTTATAAAATTTGTAAGAAATTTAAAACATATTTATTTGTAATTTTTATGATATTATTTAACAAAAAAAAAAAACACTACTAGGAAACACAAGTGCAAAAATAGGATTTGAAAATATTTGCACAACTTTAGACAACGGTTTAAGGATAGCTGAAGCTTGTATCCTGACCTCGTTAGTATATAAACTTTGGTTCTTTAAAAGAATCAAAACCTATAATGACGCAATGATATTTTTGAAAATATTTACACAATTATAGGCTTTGGTTCGAAAACCTATAGTTGTGCAAATATTTGAAAAATTGTCATCCCGTTTTAAAAGACTTTACCTAAATGTCAAAGTATATGCTTTGATTATAGGTTGAACCCAAGCGTATACCATGGTTGCATGAGTATAGGCTTTGGTTCTTTGAAAGAATCAAAGTCTATACTCATGCAACTACATACGTATTTTGGTTTAATCTAGAACTGAAGCCTATACCCATCTACATAGGATAAATTTATGAATTTTTACAACTAGCGAAAGGTCTCCTTGCATAGCACTACTGCATTTTTCTCCTCCGTTGCTGCAATCTCGCGTTTTCCTATTGTAGCCTTCGTTCAACTTCATTTTTGTCTTCATTGTTGTTTATCTCCCTTCTCGTTTCTATTTTATCACTTCCTTTCGTTCTTGTTTTTCTCTTACCTCTCCTAACATTGTTTTTCTTCTTGTTTTGGTGTTGTCCCTACATTTTGGTGGTCATATGTCATCATTTCGTGTTGGGGTGTCTTAACATTGCAGGTTTATGTTGGTTTTGGTTTATTGTGTTTGAAACACCATTACATTGTTGTCTTGGTTGTTTTTTATGTTTGAGTGTTGGTCTTGGTCTCACTCGCTTTTGCTCTCGGTCTCGTTCTCGCTCATGTTTGACCAAAGCCTTTTGTTTTGTTTTGTTTTATGTTTTTGTTGTCTTACCAATCCCTTATCCTTAAAATATAGGCTTCGGTTAGGAACAAAAGCTTAAACCTCCATTTTTTTTTACTTTGCTTGAATTTACTTTGGTTATAAAAGCAAAATATAATGGTGAAAAAAAAAACGGCGTCAAAATCCTTTGTTACACTAGCGAAACTTAAATATTTATGTTAGAAAATTTAAAATTTCTATGTTATCTCTTGTATTCATTCTCAATCCATTTATTCGGTTTTATTTTGTTTTCACTCTCTTATCATGGTTTTCACTAGTACCATACTCATACATATTTGAAGTTAAAACAATAAACATAACTAAAATGTTTATATAATTAAGATAAGAAATTCTTATAAGTAATGTACTTGTGGAACTAGAATATGAAAAAAAAGGAATAGCTAATATTAATTTCATCTTTAACTTGTTCTTCTCTAGTTTTAGGTTATTTATTATAGTCCTAATTTTATGTATACAAATTAGTCTACCACCAAATAATCATTATTATCATAGGATACTTCTTGTCTAATACATGTTTGAACTAATAAAAAAAGTTGTTCAATTATTTACAAAATTATCACAGCTAATTTTGGCATAAACTTTTGTACAATAGTTATAGCTACATGCAAAAACACAAATTAGGTTATACTTAAATTTCCTACCCACACATCCCAAGTACCATTGGTTAGACCGACTAGGTTTCAGAGGGACCCAGAATGAACTGTGTGAACTTGTTTACCACTCCTACAACCTATTTTTGTGTCCTTTCTTAATCTTTACCCCTTCTTTGTGTCCTCGTGGCAAACACAGTGAATATCATAATAGAAAAACAGATTCGGTGCATCATCTTCAAAGATCTTCTACTTATACACGCCAAAAAAACATGAAAAATGATAAACACATACTTATTTTTCCTTCTGTCTCTTTCTCTTGATCAATGTTTTAGGTTTCCATCAAACTCCTATAACATGGCTTTTCACAGTAATCATTTTCGTTTGCACAAGCACACACCAACTCAGCATCACTAATGGTCCCTCTTATAAGAAATAAAACACACAACCTCATTCCCACACCCAAAAATTCTTCCTTTCTCTCTCTCATTCTCTCTTCAACCATGTCATCTTCTTCCTCCGATGCCGACAACCTTCCGCTCAGAGAAATCCCCGGAAGCTACGGCCTCCCATTCTTCGGACCCATAGTCGACCGCCACAACTACTTCTATCACGAGGGCCGCGACAAGTTCTTCGCTTCTAGAATCCACCGCCACAACTCCACCGTCATCCGCACCAACATGCCACCGGGACCCTTCATCTCCTCCGATCCTCGTGTTGTCGCGCTGCTCGACGGCACCTCCTTCCCCGTACTTTTCGACAACGATAAGGTTCAGAAACTCAACGTCCTCGACGGCACCTACATGCCCTCCACCAAGTTCACCGGCGGCTTCCGAGTCTGCGCCTACCTCGACACGGCGGAGTCCAACCATAAACTCATCAAAGGGTTCTTCCTCCAAGCTCTGGCACGACGAAAAGACGTCTTTCTGCCGCTTTTCCGAAACTGCCTCAGTGAATCCTTTGCAGAGATCGAAGATCAGTTGAGTAAGAACACGAAAGCAGGTTTCAACGACGTGTTTAGCCAAGCTTCCTTCAACTTCATGTTCAGGTTATTCTGCGATAACAAAGACCCTTCCCAAACCAACCTCGCTTCCAAGGTCAATTCATCTTCCACACAATCCATAACTATCGTCAAAATAAGTTTTAAATAAAAAACATTCATAAAACTAGTGTTTTTATTAAGTTTTTATGCTATAATTATATAAAGATAATTTCTGGTAGATCACAAAATGAAGAAGATAAATTTGGTAAATAAAAAAGAATATAAAAAAAGTAATATATATTATGCAATTATTTTTTCCTAAAGATGTTGTTTCGTTGTGTATTTTATTAAAAGATAAAAAAAATTTAATTTAGCAAAAACTAAAATAGTTTAGTTAAAAATGTAAAAAGTTACTATAAAATATGGGTTATGGTTATTGAGAGATTATGGTCAACATATATTTAGTTATATGACATTAGTCTTACACATATAAAACCTTAGACACCACTTTAACTCGAAAATCTTAAGACAATGTTGTTATGGGTCTTTATTCTTATATAGTGTTTAACTTTGTCTTTTCTATCCAATGTGAGACTTTTTGACTCACACTAGGACTATTCCCAAATGTGATTTTTTAGATGAATTTTCTTTATGTAGTAATATAGAAAAAAAAAAGAGTATTTTATGTACATATATATCTTACTTTCAGAAGCATGCTCTAATTTATATATATATATATATATATATATATATATATAAAGTTATTTTATTTACTTTACTTTGTTTTATGTCCTTTTCCAAATAAATAATAAACTTGAATTTTGCCTGACTTCATGCTTCCATTCCATGTGGTGTTCTCTTGTAACTTCTAAATTCACTCCTCTCTCACCTGTGATTTGTTATCTGTATAGTGTATCACTTCAATTCCTTTTACCTTCAATTTAAATATTTTATATAATATATCAATTTTGTAAGAAAATAACATTAAAATATATGAAAATTGTATTAAATTCAAAATTAAGATATACATTGATGTAAAATAATAATTTTTTGTTACAACGTTTAAATTTTAATTTAATTTAATAAAATCATATTATAAAATGCGAACGCCCGGCGTATGCTGTATTTTGGCTAATAAAAAATTGAGGGTGCAAGGTCTAAATCCGTAGGGAAGTTGGTCTTATGCAATTTGGTATTGTAATTCGAATTTTAGAGTTAAAATAACTCAAGTAGCCTTTTCAAATTGTTATTTCTTGCCGTTTCAGGCATGGTGTTCACCAATTATATAAAATTTACAAGAACAATGATCCAATATAATATATATATATATATATATATATATATATATATTTCTTTTAGTTAGAGTCTCTTTTTTTTCTCTAAAGAGCTGTTTAAAGAAAATTTTATGAGAAGATAAGCCTTTACTCTTGTCAATTTCCATTCATAGTGCAGAATGTTTGTCTCCTTCATACAAAACAAAACCGGTGCATTTTTATCAGAATACACACATAAAACGGGTCGATCCGTATACCCACAAAGTTTAAACAGGATCCTATTTTGTTTTCAGGGACCGAAGCTGGTGGACACGTGGCTTCTGTTTCAACTGGCCCCACTTGCGACGCTTGGTCTCCCCAAAATCTTCAACTACGTCGAAGACTTCGTCATCCGCAGTTTCCCCTTCCCCGCGTTTCTCACAAAGTCCGGTTACAACACTCTCTACGACGCCTTCAAAACACACGCGACCACACTCCTCGACGAGGCCGAGAAGCTGGGCCTGGACCGGAACGAGGCCTGCCACAACGTGGTTTTCACCGCGGGCTTCAACGCCTACGGCGGGCTCAAAAACCAGTTCCCGGTTCTCCTGAAGTGGGTGGGCCTCGCCGGCGACAAACTCCACGCGGACCTCGCGAGTGAGGTTCGGCGCGTGGTGAGCGCAGAAGGAGGAGTGACGTTAAACGCGCTGGAGAAGATGCCGTTGGTGAAATCCGTTGTTTACGAGGTGTTGCGGATCGAACCTGTGGTGCCGTACCAGTACGGGCGCGCGAGGGAGGACATGGTGGTGCGTAGCCACGACGCGTCGTTCGAGGTGAAGAAGGGGGAGATGCTGTTCGGATACCAGCCGTTCGCGACGAAGGATCCTAGGATATTCGAGGATGCGGAGGTTTTCGTTGCGCGTAGGTTTGTGGGCGAAGGGGAGAAGATGCTGAAACACGTGCTGTGGTCCAATGGGAAGGAGACAGAGGAGGCTTCGGTGAGTAATAAGCAGTGTGCGGGGAAGAATCTGGTGGTGCTGCTGTGCAGGTTGTTTCTGGTGGACCTCTTCTTACGATACGACACGTTTGAGTTTGAGTTTAAGCAATCTGGGTTTGGTCCTAGTATTACTCTTAAGTCCCTCACCAAGGCTTCTACCTTGTTTTGACTTTTATTTATTTGGTGTTGTTTCTTTAGAACTTGTGGATTAGCTTCATCTCAAAACAATGTTTGTTTGGTGTTCAAAAATAATATTTGGGCTTTTTTTAACTTGACAAGAAAAATATTACAAGTCCTTATTAATATCTTTTTAACAAATTTAATACAGTTAATTCATTTATTTTCTAAAACAAAAAAAATATACATGGATTTGTTTTAATTATAAGTATATTTCGAAGTTAAAAAAACATTTAAATAAACTGAACACATACATGTATGCGTAGAGTTTGAATTTTTTACTGATTTGTTTTTCTGTTATCTATCTGTTATGTCTTTAAAATATACAAATAATTATTAATTTTAAAATTTTAAAATATATTAAAATTATCTTTAAATAACAAAATATGTTTTTAATATTTAATAGAAGATAGAAAAAAATTACAGCTGATAAATCGAAGTCGTATGTATGTATTTACAAAAAGATTACAATGAATTCTTACATCATCATGCAAGACGTAATATTAATATATATTTATCCATTTTGACATGACAAGTACGATATTAACACTTCACTTGTGGAAAAAGAAAGAACTTAATATTTTCATTTACATATTTATATTTACATGTGATAGATTGTATCGAGAGATTATGGTTCTATATAGTTATATGATATTAGTCTTTACATATATAAGACATTTGACACCACTTTTATCTCTAAAACTTTAAAGCAATAGTGTTATGAATATTTATTTTTATATAATATTTAACTTTGTTTATTCTATGGGATTTGAGTCATACTTAAACTATTCCCAAACAATTTGCTATTGGCACTACTGAAATAAGGTAAGATTACCTTCTAATATTTTTATTTTCATTTGGCTCTAAGGTATTAGATATTTTGAATGAAAGAATGATGCAAACAATAGTGTGAAACATGATAACGCTATACGCCGACAATTATAAGGATATACTTTTAACTGTTTTTGTATTGCATAAGACACCTCGTCTTTGTTTTCCTTTAATTTTTCTCTTTTGTCTCTCTTCCTTGGTCCTCTTTCGCCTGCCACTATGACTAGTAGTGTCACCATCGTGAGTACCCATTGCAATTACATCATCATCCACTACCTCCACGATTGCTTGTCATTACTCTGCGATCACTCCATTGATTGCTTTGCCATCTCTATTGGTACCTTCATTGTTCTTTGCTTTCAATCGTTTTTGTTTTTCTAATTTATTTTTTATTAGGAGAAGATATTGTACTTTAAATAATTTTGATCATATTGTTTATATTGATTATTTATTGAACGCATAACCACTACAAAAAAGTGTTAGTTTTAATCCAAGTTTACTAACAAATATTACAATAACCTCCAACAATAAATATGAGTAATGGAAGGTGTTCAACCTCTAGTAAATTGTAGGGGTTTTCCTAAAAACCTCAGATAAGTGTTGAGATTTTTTTAATGAATAACAATAAGTACCATTTTCCTTTTTTTTTTTTGCAATCCCTGCTTTTTTGATTTTTCGAATTTCTCCTTTTTCATTCATAAAACACACGTTCAACCTAGCCCTCGTGTGACCTAGTATTTCTCTATGGAAATTTTCTTTTTCTTTGCATGACCTGACTCCTCTAAGCAAATCTTAATCTCTTCATCATTAGGAAATGGTCCAACGCCACTAAATAGTAGACTTTATGCAGAAATTTTTTTTCTTCATTCAGCAATTGTTATAGCAGAACCGTTCTGCATATTTTCAGAGGATTGGTGATTCTTTATTGTCCTTTACGAGATCTCTTTTGACTAGCACAAAACACAAAATTTCAAACTAGAAAGTGGAACATATCTCTCTTAAATTTACATCTTGTTTGAGATTTATGTGAAAGCAAATCAAAAAATGAAAGTTAAGACTTCACAAAATGCAAAACTCAAGCTATACAATATGATATTTACAAAGTATGCACATATTCACAACAAGAATGGTTGGATCTATCAAATACTTGAACTAAATCCCGGGCAACGACGCCAAAAACTTGATGATTGTTTCTCAACAACCATTTTCCAGCAAGTACACTGGTGCGTAGTAGTATCAACAAGTGTCATATCCATGAGGATTTAGCAAGTATATTGGTAATTTGATTTATGGATTTTGATAAAGAGTATATGTAGATATATAAATAGTAGTAATTAGATTGAGCGGATTGGAGGTTAGATTTAGTTTATATGTCTACAAGCAACTATGATAGATTCAATGAATACAACAACCTTCAAATACTTCTAATTCGCATATGCATAATTAATTGATCCAAGATAAAGTTCTAAGTAACCATATGTAGATTCCTCTTGTAGCGAGATTACTTAGTAACCTTATGGAGGTTCAATCTTAGAGATTTGCTCCAAGGCTGCAGATCTCTATTCAACTTAACTAGATATACCCTCATGTTTGAAGATAATCTTGGTGATGGATATTACTTTCCATGTTCTCTAAAGCCAAGAACACGTAAATCCCTCTGGTCGTGCCTATCTAAGTCTAAACAGCTTACTCAATTCCTTGACACAAGATCTGCCTAAAACCTACATTAAGAGTTAGAACATTGGGGGCCAAATGCACAATTCCATCCTTGATAACTGGTTTAATCTGGTTTTGAATTAGTTAGTTTCGCTGCTGAAATCCCATCCCTAGGATCTTCCAACAACTACATCATGTTCTAAGGCGTACCCCGAGACAAGCATTGAGCATGAACCAATTCAAAGGAAAGTATAAACATCTAAGATATAATCTGCATAAATGGAAAGAAAGAATAAGAAGATTATTACTCCATTGATATTGCCACAGAGAAATCAACTACTTATGGAGTAGAATGATGCAATACGAATCCAGCAACATCTAGACATATAGTATTTACATTTAGAACATAGTCTTTCTAACCTCACAAACTCATTCCTACTCTACTACTGTATATTTGAGCCTTCACTCAATGCTTAAAATGAAGACATGATGCCTTTATTTATAGGAATTTTTGGACGGTGCTCAGCCCAACTTTTGGTGCTCAGTCACAAGGGTTTCTTCACAAGTAGGTTTCCTTCTAAGCTTAGTCCATTGTCCTAGTGCTTAGCACTTGACCTTTCCCTCTTGGGAGGGTTTCTTGACTGCTCAACCTCATGAATTTGTGCGCCATATTTCCTTGCCAAGAAGGTTTCCTCATGAGGCTCAACTCCATTTGTTGTGCTCAGTCAGAAAGTTAAAATATGTTGTTATGTCTTTTCTACTTTCATGGCTCAACTCAAGTATTGTGGCTCAAATGCATACTTGTTATTTTCTCTTATATTCACTGCAAAATAGCAAAATATCATTAGAATTCATAAAATTCTCATTCTCACTACATCATTATGTATCTTAAGCTAATCAAGTTTGTTTTACATAAATAGAACCATTTGATACATGTAAGTGTCAATTTCAAATGGAAAATTTACTTATTCTTGACACTTATCAATCTTCTAAACGAAACAAGAATGCTTGGTGCAGCCCCTTTCAGCACACCAATGAATTTCCCTAGCAAAATTTCCTCTGAAGGTAACCCCATAGACAACCCTACTACTTTTTGAAGATTGATAGAGAGGCCCATCTACCTCACCAACACCGGCCATGAAATTACATATGATGTTCATCGTCTAAGTTAGTGTGTCGCTAACCCAACTGTGACACATCATCAAGCTGCTTTCAGAATTCTGCATCATATAAAATGTACTCCTGGTCAAGGTATATTTCTCCAAGCTAAAAACAATGTCACCTTCAAAGCCTATAACGAATCTAACTAGGTTAGTTGCCTTGATTCTCGAAAACACAACTAGTTACATTGTTTACTCGGGTGACTCGCCTATATCATGGAAATCGAAGAAACAAACAAATTTTTCTTGTAGCTCTTCTAAAGTAGAGTATCGTGCCCTTGTCCAACCAATTTGTGAACTGCAATGGCTAAGCAACCTCATGCACAACTTACGTATACCTCTCTCTCAATCTACTACTATCTTCTATGATAATATCTCCGCTATCAAGATTGTCTCCAACTAGGTTTTTCATGAGTGCACAAAACATATAGAGATAAATTGCCATCTCATTCGAGAAAAAAGTTCAACAAAGCATTGTAAAGCTTCTCCCTATTATAACTTGCTGATATCCTCACTAAACTCCTACCTCCTGTTGAGAATTTTACTTAATATCTTTTTTAATTTAAATTAGTTTATAGGAAATATTTCAGTTTTAGAAATTAGTTATTATTTTAAATTAGGAGTGATATATTGTAAATATTTTATACTTGATATTTTGTTATATTTTACTCTATATATAGGGTATATGAATAAAATACAACATATTCCTCCTCCGTATAACATATCTCTCATATTTTCAAAAGCCATAATCCCAACAGTGGTATTAAGAGCCATTGTTCTTACTATCGATAGGATGGAAGGAAATATGTCACACGTCGCTATTTCACTCTTTGATGGTGAAAGCTATGATCTATGGGCGGTAAGGATGCAAACATATCTGGAGGGGTTAGATCTATGGAAAGTTGTGGAGGAAGATGATGTTCCATTGCCCGAAAATCCCACCGTGGCTCAAATCAAAGCGTACAAAGACAAAAAGACGAGAAAGGCAAAGGCAAAGTCATGCTTGTTCGCAGGTGTTTCACAAATGATTATGACCAGGATCATGACTCTAAAGTCTCCCAAAGAAATTTGGGAATACTGGAAAGCAAAATATGAAAGGAGCGAGAAGATATGAGGCATGAAAGTTTTGAACTTGATAAGAGAGTTCGAGATGCAAAGGATGAAAGAGTCAAAGACAATTAAAGAATACTCAAACAAATTGTTGGGTATTACCAACAAGATAAAATTGTTAGGAAAAGAGTTTTCAGATTCCAGACTAATTGAGAAAATTATGGTGATGGTGCCGAAAAGATATGAGGCATTTATTGCTTCCTTAAAAAACACAAAAGATTTATCTACAATTACCTTGACATATGTGATACATGCCTTGCAAGCACGAGAACAACAAAGATTGATGATAGAAGATCATGCAGAGGTTGAAAGTGCTTTAAATTACACTGAAGAGAATGCTCTCATAGTAAAAAACAACAGAAGCAGAAAATACAACAACACACATGTTTTTCCATTTTGTCCCTATTGCAAGAAAAAAGGTCATCAACCGAACTGGTGTTGGTAGAGGCCAGATGTCAAATGTCACAAATGTGGTCAATTGGGACACTTGAAAAAGGTATGCAAATCCTAAGATTCTCAAGAAGATGTTCAGATTGTGGAGGATAAATCAAAGGGAGAACTACTTCTTACAACATCATGCATTACAACCTAAAAATTTACAAAAAGATTGGATTATAGATAGTGGTTGTACAAACCACATGACTCATGATAAAGAACTTTTCAAGGAGCTCAACAAATCAAATATTTCTAAGGTAAGAATTAGGAATGGAGAACAACTTGATGTGAAAGGTACAAGAACAATTTCAATTAAAATTCATTCAAATATCAAATTAATTTTTGATGTCTTATATGTTCTTGATATTACACAAAATTTGTTAAGTGTTGCTCAAATGTTAGAGAAAGGTTATAAGGCCTCCTTTGAAAATAATGTTTTTATTGATAAAAAATGCTAACAACCTAGAAGCATTCAAAGTCCACATGAAAGACAAAAGATTTGCGTTGGATTTGATGAAGGAGGAATTCACTACAAATGAAGAGAGTAGAAAAGAAGGATCAAAATAAAAAAAAAGAAGATAAATATATCTTGAAGAAGTTTGATGTCCAAGTGAAGAAAGTCGATAGAGGTACACATTCAAATATTCATCAAAAGTCTAATGTTACTGCCATGAAATTCATAATTGACAAAGAAGATGATGCTGAAAGAAGAAGAAATAAAAAAGAATATTATCAATGTGAAGAAATATGTGATCCCATGGAAGAAAGAGAAAAGCAATAATTACAAGCCCAAAAGGATGACAAAATCAAGCACCAAAAGAATCAAATATGGAGATATAAAATTTAAATAAACAGATATTAAGTAAGGAGGAATGTTGAGAATATTAATTACTTAATATTTTTTCTTATTTAAATTAGTTTATAGGAAATATTTCAGTTTTAAAGATATGTTTCAGTTTTAAAAATTAGTTATTATTTTAAATTAGAAGTGATATATTGTAAATATTTAATACTTGATATTCTTTGATATTTTGTTATATTTTGTTCTAGATAGAGAGTATATGAATAAAATATAACATGTTCCTCCTTCGTATAACATATCACATATATCTTTCATATATCTCATATTTTCAAAAACTCTAAAAATCCCAACACCTCCATCCACTTTTCATACGCTAAATTCCAAGCTTGGCATGATTAACATCTATGCCAAACTTGAGGGGGTTATCTTAACACTACAAATGCAGAGTCCACATGCTTTGAGTCGTCACACTTAGCGGAAGCTTTGCACGCCCAAAAGCTCATAATCCGTTAATTTTGTTTTTATTCTTTAGTCTATGTATTGGCTTCTCTGTATTCCTGTTGTTACATCATGGACATGTTTAAACACTCACACGTCTGCAACACTCTATGTGCATCTGCAACTCTCTTTCTATGACATACGATAACACATACATTTAAATGATGAGATGTGAATATATGATAATGATTATATTCATAACTATTATGTTAACATCCAATGACGATTCTATACACGACTACATATATAACCATTGTTCAAATCAACATTAAAAATTTTAGTTTTTAGTGTCAACTCACATTATAACAAATTTAAAATGTATGTTAAAAGAGATTTTTACCCTTGTTAAAACTCTTTTTCTATGGTGAAAACTATCCTAAAAAAACGTATAAATATCTACGCACGTCAAATAAATCTTTAACTATTATCTAAGAGTACACAAATCTTTATTTCATATTATAATCTTGTAAAATAATAATTAATTAAAATAATTTTTCTCTAAACTGTTGCAATAGCGAATAAAATACATTATAAAAATCATTACGGTGATTATATACTAAAAAAATTATTTTATAGAGCTTATTTATAGGAGGTTGATATAACCCAGTAATGGATTTAAGTTACGGAATCTCCGTTAAGTGTCAGAAGTTTATTTATAAACCTTCAGAAAATAGTATAGGTTTACTATAAATCCCAACAAAACAAATATATATAATTGATTACTTTTTTAATTAAATAATTAAAAAACTATAATTTTAATAATTTTTTTCGCTCTATTCCTTCTTCATTTTTTTTTCGAAAATAATATTTCAACATATATTTTTAACTTATTTTTGACACGCTAATGTGTCATCTATTAATTGTAATTTTAAATTTGATTTTCCATTACATACATGTGTGGTTTTGGGTAGGAAACCTATTTTGTGGTTTTAGGTTTGAGAAATGATATTTTAACATCTTACATTTGACAATTTCTCTCACTACCTATCGTGGAAGTGAGAGATTAATTTTTTTAAAAGTCCACATAAGCATGTGTTTGAACAAAGTGTGAGAGAATGGAGGTTATTTTTGGTATGAAGAGTATACAACAATTATGTTGTGTTGCAGAAAAACTCAAGTGGCATTGCAATTATAAGCGGACATTCTTCCTCTTTCTATGAAATTCTTCTTCTTTCGCTGAAGGTCGTTCCTTTCACCTGTGCTAAAACCCCATTTTCTCTTTTGATTCCTTTCATTCCATTCTTCGCCACAGTTAAGTCACTGAAGCTGGTGGAGGAGGTATTTTTCACTGAAGCTGGTGGAGTCGGTGGGTTCCCACAGGGGAATGCACCCCCGAGCTGAGCTCGAGGTTAGTCGAATAAAATATGATGAATGAACTTTGAATACAACTACAAAATGAAGATTAATCCACATAGATATAACTGAAATTATATATAACAATGATAATATTCATCGAAATAAATTTATTTATAAATAAATGTATATAAATTAAATTCAAAACATCTTGCAAATAATAATTATTTAATTTCAACACAAATGTTTGTGGGCTAGATCCTTCACACCGTACATCCTCTAAAGCTCAGTGTTTTATTTGAAATTTATAATCAGTTAGTTGCTTAAAACATAGTTAAAGTACATCCTTATTTAATGTGAGTAACGAAAAATTTAATCAGTAATTACCATAACCATACCGAATATAACAATCTTTCAACATACATATGAAAACATATTTACTAATCAACATTCATATATAAAATAATTTTTAACCTAAAAGTAACACGTTGCTTATAAAAGAGACATTTTTAAAAGTAACAGTTGAGATAATAATATTAAAATAATTTATAACAATATTCTTAAACAAATAATTTTAAAATAAGAACCAAAATATTTAAGGTGGGTGAAAAATGGTATTAATGTAAAGCATTTATATTTGTTAAAATGATATTAAATATCTTAAATTTTGTAATATGTTACCACCACTCCGCGTTGAGGCTTTCACGTGATTCCATTTGCGTTTTCTTCTCCACTTTCCTTAATTTCTGCAGCCATGATCACGAACCCTACTCTACTGGTTCAAAAAACCACTTTGCCTTCGATCACGGTCACGACGCCATCCTGATGTTGTGCGATGTTGGTCGTGTGGAGCCCCAACTGTCGACACACCACCAGGCGAAGTTCATCAGAATTTGAGATGGATGAAGTGGGTGTCGCAGTAAGTGTTACAGTGAGTACTGTTGTTGTTATTGGTTGAAGAAAGATGGGAGACGACGATGATGTTCGGGAGTGTTCTATTAGTGAAATCTTTGTGTGAATTCTGTTGGGACTCTTTTTTTTTGGAGCAAAAAACGAAAGCCCCTTCCTCTCGTGCAGTGGTTGGAGCAGAGAATAACGGTGCACAGTGCAATGGCGAAAGGATCTACAGTGGAGACCCAACGGTTGATGTTTATGACCACAATGAATTTGGGCTTCAGCATCCAAAAGGACGATAACAGGTCTCGAAAGCAATTGGATAAGCATCAAGGATGGCTAACACGGATTGGAAGGTGTTGGGAAAATTTTTATGGTCCACATGCTTGTGATCGATTTGTGTTTTGGAGTCACAATTTGGGGTTTGTTGGCGCGTTTTGTGGCGGACGAAATTTCATCAGTGATAGTGGTCGTTGAACGGCGGCGTGGGGGAGGTGATACAAATCCGCTTTCATGGTCGATGAGGTTGTAGCAATTCTTTGGTGATGGGTTCTGGTGGAACGTCTTCTTGAGCGTGATTGGCGTGATTTCCCGCCTCTGGATCAGGGTTTTCTCGCCAGGGTGGTCGCTTTGTTTGTTGATAGGGCCTGGGAATTTTGTTAATAGGGCTTGGGAATCTGTTTTACGGAGACCCCACAGTGGGCGCCAAATGTTCTGGTCAAAAATTGAATATTTTGTACCGAAGACAAAATTTTAAGAATCTGTCTAACTTAACGTGAAATAAAGAATACACTGAGGTCAGAAAATCCCGTCCTCTGACCCTGAGGGTTAATATCTTATTTATAGACAAAACAGTTATACAAATCCTAACCGACTGACCAAAATATCTCATATAAAGATATCTTAATAAAATATCAACTAGGCCCATAAACTTTCATGAATCGGGTCGGGCCTTGGACGACCAGGACGGTACACTATTATTATTATTTTATGTGCTAGTTTTAGACATTCCAAACATTGCAAAATTTGAATTTATAACCCTTGATATTATAAGGAAGAATTACTAATATTGGATATTAAATGTTGAAATACATTTAGATGCAATGGGTCTTAGTGATACCATTTAAGAAAAAAATAAAACATCTGAGCAACTAATTTACTCCTGCTACAACAATATTCTAAAAAGAGATCTCACAAATATTATAAGTTTATTTCATGCCTTTGTATGATTGAACAAAACACTAAAGCTTTTGATGAAAAATCATGAGATCCGCTCAACTGGTTTTGGTTCATTCTCAAAAGTGAATGCAACATTATTTCTGATTTATATTTTCATGGTCATAGTCATGGACTTGGTTGTGGTTGTGGTCATGCTAGGGATCATGATTGTGGGCATGGTCATAAAGAAAATTTCAAAAAGATATTTTATCAACAAAAGCGGAACAATAGTGTGAAAAAGAAAAAGAAAAAGGTGAAAATAATGGCAAATGAGATGAAAGTATATGTTATCATTGTGGTGGTAAAGGCCATTTGAGTTGCACTTGTCGTACATTAAAGCATCTTGCATCTTAAAAAATGAGAAAAAGAACATAGAAACACTTTGCTTATGAAGATGGTGATTATGATTATGGCCATATGGATGCTACTCATCTTGATATTGTTATTTTCTTTGCTAAACCAAATGGAAGCATTGACCACCTCATTGGTGATAGGAGTGTTAAAAAATAGATTTTCACATTATGTTTTAATTTTAAGAAAATACTTTATATTTGTCTCATGTTTCATTTTGGTTATACATAAGTTTTTCTTGATCAATAAAATCCTTTAAATGTTTTATTCTTCTTCTCCTCTTACATAGTAATATCTAATATTAATATTTATGTTTATATGAAGAATGAATGTTGGCACTAACATCAATGATGAGGATATATGTCTTATTGATAGTGTAACAACTCATACAATTCTCAAGAGTAATACATTTTTCTCTTGTTTGGTTATGCGAGAAGTCAATGTTAGCATTATTATAGTACCACAAATATATTTGAAGGCTCTAGAAGAACTACCATACTTCTAGCAAGAAGTTTAATAGAAACTTATTAAGTTTAAAGAATATTTGTCTCAATGGATATCATATTGAGACAAACGATGGAGAAGATATGAAATATCTTTATATCACTAGAACTGAGTTGAATAAAAAAGGATGTGTATGGAGAAACTATTAACCTTCTCTTATGGTTTACACATATATTAGTACAACTAAGATGCATGTCATGGTAAAGCAGAAGTTTACAAATCAAAATGAATGCCTTGTTTGGCATGATCAATTGGATGATTTGTACTACGCATATATTAGTACAATTAAACTGCATGTCATGGTAAACCAAAAGAATCAAAATGAATTCCTTGTTTGGCATGATCAGTTGGGTCATCTATATCTATTATGATGTAAAACATAAAGATTGAAAAACTCATATGGATAGCTACTTAAGGGTAAATAAAAATTCAAACCAATGAGTTTTCATGTACTATGCGTTCACAATGAGTCATCTCATTTTCAGAACGAATACATGGTGATATTTGTGCTCCAATATGTAACATCCCTGGCGCATACACAATACACCCACCATATCAATCATTTAGATATTTCATGGTTTTAATTCGCGCATCAATTAGATGGTCACATATTTTTATATTATCAACTTGCAATCAAGCATTTGTAAAGTTATTAGCACAATTAAGAGCTCACTTCCTAGATTATCTGATTAAGATACTATTTTTTTATAATACTAGTGAAATTACACCTCATGTTTTTCATTAGTATTGTATATCAATTGGAATTGAAGTTGAACATCTAGTAGCACATGTTGATACTCAAAATAGACTTGCGGAATCATTACTAAAATGTCTTAAATTGGTTGCAAAACCATTACTTATGAGAGTTAATCTTCCGATGACTACATGGGGATATGCAATTTTGCATGTTGCAGTATTTATTCGCATCAAGCCAACAAGTTATCACAAATACTATATTATGTGATTGGTTTTTGGTCAGTAACCTAATATTTCCCATGTAAGAGTTTTTAGGTGTGGTGTATATGTTCCAACTTTCCCACCAAAATGGACTATGATAGGTCCTGAAAGACGATTGAGAATATATGTTAGATATGATTCTCCCTCAATAATAAAATATCTTGAACTACCAACAAGAGACTTATTTACAGTTCGATTTTTTGACTGTCACTTTGATGAATAAGGTTTTCCAACATTAGGGGGAGAAAGAAAACAATTGGAAAAATATATAAGTTTAAATGAATTATAATTAATTTGTCTTGATTCTCGTACAAAAGAATGTGAACTGGAAGTTCAAAGGATAATTCATTTACATAATTAGTCAATCAATTATCAAATGTTTTTACTGACAAAAAGGATAATTATATCATATATATCAACTGCTAATGCTCCAAATAGGTTTGATATTAATTCATAACATGCTTGAAGCAGGGTAGGCCTATTAGTTCAAAAGACACGCTTGAAGCGTGGTAGGCCTATTGGTCCAAAGATAAAAACTCCTGAATGAGAAAATAAGCTAAAAAGGCTATATGACCTAATTAAAAAGGTGAAAATCTCAATAGATTTATTTGACATAATTAATTATTCGGTTCCAGAAGAACCTCAAGTACCTGAAATTGTTCAAAATGATAAGATCTCCAAAAATTATGTCATGGATCATATAATATGGAACCAAAAAGAAGTCAACATTGACGAAACATTTACATATATATAGCGATGAATGTTATGAATGACAATGATGATCAATAACCAATGGTAATTGAAGATTGTCGACAAAGAAATGATTGGCCAAAATGAAAATATGCAAAGAAGCATAATTAGATTTGTTTGCTAAATGAAAGGTTTTTGGACCTAAAGTTTGCACACCTGAGGGTGTGAAACCCATTGGGTACATATGGTATTTTGAGAATAAAAAAATAAGAATGATGAAATTGTTAGATACAAAGCATTGGTTGTTACTCAAGGTTTTTCACAAAACCTAGTATTTATTTTTGAAAAAACATATTTACTAGTAATTGATGCAACATTGCAATATTTAATTGTCCTAGTTGCACAATAAGGTCTACATTTAGATCTAATGGATGATGTAAGACCCGTGAAATTTAATTAATTAAATGATTAATTAGTTAATAAATGCGGGTCGTGGAAGCCTTTATGGCATTCAATAATGGTTGATGTGATGTGGAAAAGTATTAGCTCAAATGGTTGAAAGTACTTTGGTTGTGTGAGAGGACTTGGGTTTGAATCCTAAGTATGTCAATTATGTGTTATTTAATTGTTATTGTTTTAATAATATGAATGTGTGTGTTAGGAAAGAATATAGTATTTGAGTTATGTTAGTTGGCAAGAAACATGAATTGGCTTGATGGTTTAGCATTGACTTAATATTTGCAAGGTTGGGGGTTCAAACCTTGGTGAGACTTAAATTAAGTTTTCTTTTTGCTAAACTTGATTTTTGGCAAAGAAGAGAGGAGGTAGAACTCCAGCCACGTTAAGGCATTCAAAGGGGCTGAAAAACAATCCCATAATGGTCTTGAATGACACTTATCATAAGCAATTTCGTTTTATGCCATTAAACCATAATTAAGACCCAATTAAAAGGCTAATTGTGAGAGAGAGGAGGGTTTTGGAGTCTGCACAGTTGGGGTATTGAGGGTTGTACGAATTCAGAGAGAGACAGTGAGTAGAGAGGGGGATTGAAAGGCTGAACAGCGGGAGAGCTTTAGGAGTTGTTGGAATTCAAGGAAAGAATGCAAGCGTATCATTTTAAGCGAAAGAATTTCAGGTTAGGGGAGTTCCTATTGCGTGATTTAATTTTGATATCGTATAAAGTTGTGTCATGGATCATGGTTGGATTGTGAAAGCTTTGAATCCTGGTTCTGTTGCGTTTTCTGGGATTTTTCCAGAAACCGCCTGGCGGTGCATGAACTGCCGCCAGGCGGCACATGTGGTTGCACCCAGTTTCTGGGTTTTCGTGTAATCTGCCTGGCGACCGGGAGGGAACCGCCAGGCGCGGCTGTCACTGTTGTTATTTTTCTCTAGTTTTGATGTCATTTCAGTGATGTTGTGGTAGTGGGTGGTGTTCTTATTGCATATATATGAATTGCATGACGAATTATGGTTTACAGTTCCTAAATTGATGGAAGTTGCATGAACTCATGAATGGAATTGAGGGGATAGGGTTTATGCGGAATTGGGGATTTCATAGTCGCACTAAATTAAAGGGAAAAGGTTAATGGAATTTTACTTATTGGAAGTTTTAGGAATGGATCATGAACCTAAACATGTGAGTACAACCTTTTGAGTCGTAAATTGAATGAAATCACAGTTGTTGTGAAGGAGGCAAGGTTCGCAGGTGCAGGAACTGCCTGGCGGCACCATATTGGCCGCCAGGCGCCACACCAGAGGTGCATGGTGTGTTGATTCACAAAAAATGTTGTTTTTCGTACTTTTCGCGTAACAGTAACTGCCGGGCGGTATTTTAGTCCCGTCGAGCGCCAGTTGTCTGATTTTGGGCGCTAGGCGCCACCAATTTTTTTGGTTCGGGCAGTTTTCGTAAAACTGCATTTCCCGGTTCGTTAACCGTCTAATTTAGGTGAACTTTTGACAGGTGGTCCATAACATGTGGTTTTTCACTTTGAACGGTGGAGATTTGATTTGAAGGTCAGTAGCTAGAGATATACATTATTTAATATTGTTGATTTTGGAGTTTGAAAAATACATGAATAAGCCTTTGATGAGTTCAAGTAACTTCTAATGAAGCATAATTGGGTGCATGTGGTAAGTTAAATTCAGAATGTATGTTAATATGGCAGAGAGAGTGAG
>Ga0214542_1005248_pt1 | contig 24863 bp, 14 predicted proteins | sample CNSS1metaG_FD_160096 | JGI IMG/M metagenome (GOLD analysis project Ga0214542, IMG submission 160096) | Root nodule microbial communities from cowpea collected in UCLA plant growth center, Los Angeles, California, USA - CNSS1 | ecosystem: Host-associated > Plants > Roots > Nodule | place: USA...
TCTCTAAATAATATCTTATATATATATATATATATATATATATATATATATATATATATATATTAAGTTTGGAGACTAAATAATATTTGAAGTTTTACTTATTTATTAAGTGTTATAAAGGAAAGTATCAAATAATTGTGGTCATCCATATATAACTTGTAATAGGTAATAAACGACCTTTTATAAGATTTTGTCATATGGGATAAATACTAAAAAAGATAAAGTAAAAAAAAAAAATACTATAACAAACACTAATATTCAAGTTTATTGCTATATATATATATATATATATATATATATATATATATATATATATATTACACCTAATGTTCTGAGAATAATACATTTTGATCCGTATTAAAATTATAACAGAATAAAACTTATCTTCATTAAATAAAAATTTCATTAAAATGAAAAGTTATTAAATAATATAATAGTTTTTATATATAGTATAAAAGGATAACATTGTAACAATTTAATGTTTTAACCTATGTATTACATTATTTAACCAATATGTTGCATTACTACAAATTATATTCAATTCCTTAATAATCATATAGACAAGTATTTAGTCTATTAATACATTCTTTCCACATCCGATAATACCAATTAAAATTTAATTACCTCCCTTTACCTAGGAGTACTATGCTTACTATTAACATTTCTCCACTAATCTTTTAATAATCCAAAAAGACAACGTATTTTCTTAACCACAACTTCAAGAAAAGAAGAAAAAGGAAAATAAATTTCTTAATGTAAATTTCCAGATTAAAGATTTATATTTTGACACCTCTTTGTTGTAAAAAAATAATATAGAAGTAAACAATGATTATAAAATTATTTAGATATTGCAAAGTACAAAGAGTTAAGAAAGTTAAAATATTAAAAGAAATTGCTAATGAAACGAAGAATGGATATATATTTCTTATTCATTTAAAATTTATTTCAATTAAACCTTAGGTCTAAAATATCCATACTTGTATTTTTTTTAAACTAGTTTTAGTAATTATAAACAATTAGTATTCAGAATACATTCTATTATTAATTATTTTGTTCATAATTTCTCTTTAATAAAAAAGAATATGGTGAAGTAATTAAAATATATTTATTAAGAAAGTAAGATGAGTTTAATAAAAAAAATTATTCTTTATTATTATTTTAATAGTATGCTAAAAATAAGATCAAAGTCGAAACTGACGTGACAACTTTGTAATATAAAAGGGTTGGCCACTCCATCCACTTTATGCAATGTAAGTTAAAACCAAAAAATATATATATTTTAAATATTTAAACATGATAATTTTTTCTTATAACATAAGAGATGATGAGATTTTTAAAGATTGTTTTTAATATAAAAAAATAAGAAAATAGAAAAAAGATAGAAAATCACTCGATGTCACTTATTGTAAAAAAATATTATCAAATTATAATTATTAAAATATTATTTTCCAATAAAAAAAAATATCATTTTCCAATAAAAAATAAAAGATAAAAATTGGGATGTGATTCACCCCGCACATAAGATAACATAACCGGTCACAGCCTCCTTCTCCAATGACCAACTAGGCCAGTGCTCACCCCACCTTCCCTTTCGCAAAACACAGAGTGTGAGAAAGAGTTATATATGGACATTGGACACTGAGAATGTATGTATGTGGATGAGGTTTTAACAACTCATAATAATGGTGACTCCCGATCTAAGCTAACTATCACTCTCACGTGACCACTCTCATTCATTTCATTTCATAATGTATACAACTTAACTCGTCTCTTGCACAGCATTCACCAGCACACTCCATTCAGGTACACTCTCTCTTTCAATCTCAGATCTCCTTCAACCGTTTTCTTCCATTATCACTGCACCAATCTCATCACATCGTCCCTTCGCTGCTCCCCAATCTGCTTCAATTTCATTTATCTCTTCGTTCTTTCTTTCCCCAATTTCAAAACCAACAGCATGCACACACACCATCTTGTTCTTTAAAAAAAAATTGTCTAATTATGTGGAATCGGAATTTCGGATCTGGCGAGTTGCAGTAATTACGTTGGATCAGCGTTAGATTTTAGAATTTGTTTGATTCGAACTTAATGCCTAACGTCACGTCCATCTTGTCAAGGTAGCTGTTTGGTGGTGGTTCAAGACTCGGTTAAGTTTTCAGTCTCATTTACTCACTCCTTTGACAAATTTGCTTCTTCGTTAATCTGTTTCCTTTTCTTGTAAGTTAGGAATTTAATGATGTAGTTTTGCATTTCCTTTTCTGAGGTTATATTAGGCTTAGGAACGAGTGCGGTTTTTCTTAGTAAATGCCCACGCTCAGTGGTTTCTTTTCTTGCTTTTCAAGTTTAAGAGGTTTCACGTTCTGGTTTGTTTGCTCTATTCCTTTTCCGTGCGTGTGTTTGATGATAACTTCATGACATGCATGACACGTGGATTTTTGCGCATTACGAACCTGGTTGATCTGTTTATTATATTTTGTTAATCAGTCCCGTGATCCTAGAGCTGTTATATAGTATAACTATTAGGCTGAAGTGTCAGTAAGTTATTCGAGGGTTGTGGTTATTTTGTAATCGATTTATCTTAAAGAATTTAACTGTCTTTCTTCTTAAAATTAAAATAGTTGATTGATACTGAATCCTGCAGAAAGATTTCGATATCTATCGGTGATTCTGAGGGAATTTTACATGTCTTTTGCTATGTTGTCAAATATTGGTTTATACTGTATCTAGTTTCTACTGCAATATAGAAAGTAATGCATTAGTGTATGTTATCAGATCCATCTGTTTCTTCGTCATGGCCGCTGGACAACTATTCTCGCGTACTACACAGGCTTTGTTTTACAACTACAAGCAACTTCCCATCCAGCGGATGCTTGACTTTGACTTTCTTTGTGGTGTGCATCATCAATTCTTTGACAGTAGAAAATTGTGGAGCTACTTTAATGTTTTTTTTTTTTTTTTTTTAATTAATGAAAGATCCAATTGTTTTATTCGCAGGTAGAGAAAGACCATCAGTTGCTGGAATAATTAATCCTGGTTCGGAGGGATTTCAAAAACTCTTTTTTGGTCAGGAGGAAATTGCCATACCAGTTCATGCTGAGTATGTGTTTCATGATTCACAAATTGTCTCTTTTTGGCTTAAAATTTGAACTTGATGAACCAAACATAGTTAAGAGTTTTTTCCCTTCCTTCATTTTTGTGGTCTCTTTACTGCTTGCACATGCCGCTGGAATACCAAGTAACCTGTAATGAAAGGAAATTCTCGTTTCTCTAAGTTTATGTTTGACTTATTTTTCAGTATTGAAGCAGCTTGTGCTGCACACCCTACTGCTGATGTGTTCATCAACTTTGCATCGTTTAGAAGGTTGGTATTCATGGCTGTTCTTTTTGAGTCCAGGACTATCTTATTGCATGTTATCACGAGAATCGTTTGATATACTTGCAGTGCGGCTGCATCATCCATGACTGCTTTAAAGCAGCCGACGACTAGAGTTGTTGCTATTATTGCTGAAGGCGTCCCTGAGTCAGACACTAAGCAATTGATAGCGTATGCTCGGGCAAACAATAAGGTGAGAGAAGAAATGGAAATTAAATTAAATAAACAAACTTTCTAGCGAAATAGAATAGGTTGGAATACTAATTTTAGTGATGATGTTGTGCTAGGTTGTTATTGGTCCAGCCACTGTCGGAGGAATTCAAGCCGGTAGTTTTAAGATAGGGGACACTGCTGGAACAATTGACAACATAATTCAGTGCAAGCTCTACCGGCCTGGATCTGTTGGATTTGTTTCTAAATCTGTAAGTAGTTATTTATTTTCCTGTTCATGTCGTAGTGTTGTTCCATCTCATTTTTCTCTTGTTAAGGACATGATATTATATCTAGTACTACTTTGAAAGGAGGAGATACTTTTCTATCAATGTATTGGTTAGCATTCAGTCTTGTAGATTTCAGAGTGGAAATTATGGTTGTGGAGCGATGAATCAATTTAATATTGAAGTGCAGTTCTGCATAACAGTGAAAATTGGTAGTAGTAAACCTGTTTGATAGGATTCTGTAACATCACTACTAAGCTACCATTCGCTGATCCCCTTTCTGTTGGTAAGTAGTAGCACCAGCTAGTACAGCTAAAATAATGTGCTTACATTTTGATAGTGAAATTACTGTTATCCAATGTTGGATTACCAAACAGCTAAGAAATTTGGAATTTGAGCTCTATTTCTTTTGGCGTTGTCTTATTATGCATACACCAATGGTTGTGAGAGAAGAAAAAACTATTGAATTGCAGGGTGGGATGTCCAATGAATTATACAACACTATTGCCCGTGTGACTGATGGAATTTATGAAGGTACTGCCAGGGTGTATGTTGCTGCTGTATTTCTTTAACATAGTTTTGAATTATATTTTAATATTGTCTTGCTTCAGGTATTGCCATTGGCGGAGATGTTTTTCCAGGTTCCACACTCTCTGACCATGTTTTGCGGTTTAACAACATACCACAGGTAAAATTTCTTTTTCATCTTGGTTACCGTACATAACATCTGCAACTCATAAAGAACTGTGAAGAATTTGGAGCCTATAATTTTCTTGTGAGTGATCAGTCTGTATTTACATCAAACCTCAGGTTAAAATGGTAGTAGTACTTGGTGAGCTTGGTGGGCGAGATGAGTATTCTCTGGTGGAAGCCCTAAAACAAGGGAAAGTGATAAAACCAGTTGTTGCCTGGGTTAGCGGAACCTGTGCACGACTCTTCAAATCTGAAGTACAATTTGGTCATGCTGTATGTCACTGGGTCGTTACTTTTGACTAATTCTCAGTTATTTTTATAACATGGGAGGCAAATTCTTGATGTCCATTGGCAAATTTATAAATTAGGGAGCAAAAAGTGGCAGTGACATGGAGTCTGCTCAAGCAAAGAATCAGGCACTAAAAGAAGCTGGAGCTGTTGTTCCCACTTCATATGAGGATTTTGAAGCTGCAATAAAGCAAACATTTGACAAATTGGTTAGTTTATCTTGAAAATTTTATCTCCATAACTGTTTTTTTCCTTGTTTCCATCTCCCTTAAGGAGCAATGTTTTAAAGAAGTCTTGTCAGTTTTCTAGATTAGCCTGACTATCGTGGTTGTTTTTTCTTTTGCTAGGTTGGAGAAGGGAAGATCGCACCTATTAAAGAGTTTACTCCTCCACCAATCCCTGAGGACCTTAACATTGCAATTAAGAGTGGAAAAGTACGTTCTCCAACTCACATTATTTCCACCATCTCTGATGACAGAGGTATGTTGGGATCCATCAAGTTTGTTAATTGTAACATGGAAATGAGGTGTCCCAAGACACATTTGATAGCTAAATCAAACTTCTCTTCCATTATTTTCTAAAGGTGAGGAGCCCTGCTATGCTGGTGTACCCATGTCTACCATTATTGAAAATGGTTATGGTGTGGGGGATGTTATTTCTCTTTTGTGGTTCAAACGTAGCCTTCCCCGTTACTGTACTCAATTTATTGAGGTATACCTACTCATACTCCACTTTGCTGAGCTTTCCTTAAATCTAGTTCTCCCTTTCTTTTTATGCATTGTCCACATTAAGCATGTGAAACTGTCTATGCTCATGCTCTTTCTTAAGACTATTATTGCACTATTCGCATTTCATATAGGTATTGGTTGAGTAAAATATTTATATGATCTTCTAGCTTATATTTTTCTGATGCATTACATTGGTGATATCAGATGTGTGTCATGCTGTGTGCCGACCACGGTCCTTGTGTCTCTGGTGCTCACAATTCTATAGTAACAGCAAGGGCTGGAAAAGACCTTGTCTCCTGTCTTGTATCTGGTAAATACTGGCCTCAAATCTATCTACTGCTGAAGTATGCTTGTTATCTGAGTAACCGTGTCTGTGCACTGATATTTCCTTTAAATCATCTCTAATATTTTTCATTTGGCATTCTTGGTTCCTAACATTATAAAACAGGCTTGCTTACAATTGGTCCTCGATTTGGAGGTGCCATTGATGATGCTGCTCGCTATTTCAAGGATGCTTATGACAGGGTATGATTAGTAGGCTTTTCTTGTGAAGCTAGCTATCCAGTTATTGTTTAACATGCGATACCACGCATTTTCTTGTTACAGAATCTTACACCTTATGAATTTGTTGAAAGTATGAAGAAGAAGGGCATCCGTGTTCCTGGAATAGGGCACAGGTAGTGTGTATACTTGTGTGTTCATTTACTTCTTTTTTTTTATTTGTATTGTTTCTTTGAAGATCTATAAATTTTGGTTTTGTTCTGTAAATTAGAATCAAGAATAGGGATAACAAAGATAAGAGAGTCGAGCTGCTACAAAAGTTTGCACGCACGCATTTTCCATCTGTGAAATACATGGAGTATGCTGTTGAAGTTGAAAACTACACCCTCACCAAGGCAAATAATCTAGTTTTAAACGTAGATGGTGCAATTGGGTCGCTTTTCTTGGATCTCCTAGCTGGTAGCGGAATGTTCACCAAACAAGAGGTTGACGAAATTGTGTGGATTGGCTATCTTAATGGGCTTTTTGTTTTGGCACGCTCCATTGGTCTGATAGGGTGAGTTTCATTTTGATTGTCTTTTTTTGTCAGGAAGAGCTTCATTTTGATCGTATTTATCTGTCAGTTAGAGCGTTTATCTTTTTCTTTTTTCAAGTAAATAAAAGATATAATTTTTTGTGTATACACACACAAATTTCAACCATTCCAATTGTCAAAACTCGTAACTTCATTGGATTTTGACATCCGTAAAGTGATTGTGTTGCAGAGTACTCATGACTTGAAATTAATTCATTTTTATTAATTTATCTTTTCAGGCATACCTTTGACCAAAAGAGATTGAAACAGCCACTCTACCGCCACCCATGGGAAGATGTTCTGTATACAAAATGAGGGGTTCTGCATTGCTGAAAGAACTTTGCTATGCTTCAGATCAGCTGTTTTTAGGGAAATCATGCATCATGCTGGAATGATTTTGTTTTTTAGTTGTTAGACTAGTATATGGCGGTTTTTTTTTTTTTAATTTTTTTATCAACAATAAAAAATATAGGGATGAAACAAAAGAATATTTCATTCAATAGGTTTATATACACAAGAAAGTAGAAGAGTACAACAATAACTTTTACTCTCCTAAACACAAAGACCAGTGTATATGGGGGTTTATTGGTATCTAGCTGTTTGTAAGTTGTATTAAAAATTAATTTAAGAAATAACTTAGTTAAATTAAAATTATTCTTCTTGCTCTTGATGAAGATGGTCTCTGTTCTACCCTGACTTCAAACAAAATTGGTCACCAAGTCCTTGTTCATTCGTGCATTACTCTACCATTTTGTCAAAAATTCTGATCATCATAATCTTGTCTTTTTATTTATGCTAATAACGACTCTAAGTAGACCATGAAAAGATGCTCCAATTATTTTTACTTCAACATTTGTTTGGTTCAATAAACATAGTGGAAGAAAATAAAGAAACAGTATTTCAAAAGTTTGGCTTTGAATTTTAGTGTTAAGCTCTAAATCTTAAACTAATTCAGGTCAAAAACTATTTTAATTAGTACACTATCAATCTTAATAAATTATTTGAATCACATAAATTTTTCTATTTTCTATTTTACACCAAAGCAAACTTTCAAACCTCGTTGAAAAGTAACTTTAACTTTATATTTACATAGTATTTTATTTTTTATAGGTCAAATGATATATTTCACTTTTCTGTCTTTTTCTTTCGTATATTCTATTTTAGTATTACAATTAACACTTGCAAAATTTGTAATAATAATTCTTGTATTTCCCCTCCTCCGTGGGGATAGGATATCCGGATTCTTCTCTATTCTTTCTATAAGCCTCCTAAAATTGTGTGTATATACTTATTAATATTCAAGAAATCAACTGTCTAAAAGGATTGAATTATACAGTATTAAGATGAGATTGTTAGGATTTTCATTCTAAAAAAATATTTTTTTCTAATTAGAAATTTTAATAAAATGTCATACACTTTTTCATATTTATAATTCTTAATACTTATTTCCATTCTCTTCTAATTGATATTCTTTATTTCAACTTTTAATCTTTATCTTCATCAAATTAATCTTGATGTTCTTTATTTTTAACTTTTAATTTTTATCTTCATCAAATTAATTTTATTTACGTGCAACATTTAAAATGATTACTTACTCATCTAGTGTCACATCACATACTAATTTGAGGTTCTTACAAGTTAAAAAATTAAAAGAATTTTTCAGAACTTAAATAAAACAGAAAAAAAAGTTGTAAAGCAATTTGTACAAGAATACAAAAATTAAAATTATAAATAATATCACTCCTAAAAACACTCATATTTCCTTAAAATTTTGTTTTGAATTTTTTTTAAAAAAAATACTTATAAATTTCGTTATGAAAAAAATTTTGCAGGAAACTATTGTCAATTTTTTTTAACAAATTAAAAAGAAATACTTATGAATTTTATAATTTTATAGGAAATAATTATCCATGAAGAAATTATTCGTCAATCAAGATTCTTATCAAAAATAGTAAAAAAAAAATTCTTACAAATTTTTTAATAAATTTGTAAAAAAAATCTTATGCATTATGAAAATTTTTAATAAGATATATAAGGATATAAATTCAATCAGAAACAAAATTCTTAGTCCCTCTTACAAAAGTTATAGTAAATCATTCAATTTGAAAAAGAAAGAGTTAGTTTTCCCTATCTTGATTTTGGAAAGTAAATACAGAATGTATCTGATTTAGACAGTTTAAGGCAACAAAGTGGTGATTTCCTTTTCCATACGCATGTCCTTTTGATAATACTTAGTTAGTTCAACGACGGCTCTAAATTTTTAACATCTTAAAAGATTTCTACTCATATTTTACTAACACAACTTAAAATAAATAAATAATATAAAAATATAGGGTCTTGACCTAGAAAAAAAAAGTTTGTCTTTTAATTTTTTTATGTTGCCATAATATGTGTGCATGACATTGGTGTAACTATGCTTACACTTATTAAATTATATTTAATATATTAAAAAATATCAAATATACATTATTATTTTTAAGAACACTGGAGAACAGATTAAATTATAATGTGTCAGTCCAATGAACATACCCAAAATGTATAAAGAAAAATATCTTGTTGCTTGCTCATTTGAGGTCTTATTTCATTTTACTTTATGATGAGTAATCACAAATTTTGCAAACAAGGAAAAAACAGGTAAGAAATGTGTCCAGTATTGTGTCTGAACCAAATTAAAACAAGTGGAGTCCTCCTGAAGAGAAAAAATAGCATGCTCCACGGAATAAAAAAAAAAGTGCTGGTGTGAGAATGAACCAATCCGAATGAAGCCACTCAAAAGTTTTTAAACCAAAAAGACAGAGTACGTTAGGAGCATAAAACACACCCAGAAGAGAGAGTTGACACACGTGCGTCCTGGATTGGCCCAACACTAAGAACTTGAATGGAGAACGGACTGTTACTGCCACGCGCCCGATTGCGAGTGGGGGTTTTCGGTCTACTTTTATGATGTAATAATAATGAATAACTTTCTTTTGGTCCAAATAGCTGGATTCAGATATTAACGATGAGATAGAGAGTGGAAAGAGAAAGAGTTGAAGTAAGAGTAAGCAAAGGCAAAGGAGAAGAAAAAAAGGAAAAAAAAAAAAGAAAAGAAGAAGAAGTAAGAGTGAAGAATATAGGTAGAGATAATAGAGATAGAGAAAGGAAGAGATTATTGTTTTTTGTTTTGATGCTGTATTGACTCTGTTGAGAGATAAGACTTTGAACTTGAATTGAAAATTTATTGCAATCTGTGTGTCTAATCAATTTATTTATGAGCTATATGTGTTGGTAGCTTCTAGAGAAAAGGGAGGTGAATGTTGTTGTTGTTGCGGTTGCTTGTTGTTAGTGGATAAAATACACATATCTGAAGAGGACGATAGCAATAGCGTGTGTTTGTGTTTGTGATTGCGATTGTGATTGTGATTGTTGTTGCAATGGGAACTCCACCAACGGATGAACTCGTGAAGAAGATCCAACAGTTAGAAGAAGGACACGCGCACTTGAAGCAAGAAATGTCAAAGCTCAAACTCTCCGATGTGAGGCATGGACATCGCCAGAGGTCGCACTCCGTCTCTCCGCAGCGTTCCAGATTGGGCGCTCCGCCGAGGAGGCGGACTGATGCGCCGGCAGCTGCGTGGAAGAGAGGTTCGTGTTCCTTCAAACAATCCTCGCCGCTGCAGAGAGAGAGCCGCGGCGGCGGCGATCCTCAAATTCACGGCGGCGGAGGTGGAGGAGGAGAAGGAGAAGGTGCTACTCCGTGCCGTGGTCCTTCCGCGGTGAATTTCACGGAACGGCAGTATCTTAATATTTTGCAGTCAATGGGACAGTCTGTTCATATATTGGATCTTAATTGTCGCATAATATACTGGTCAGTCTTTGTCTCAATGCGCATCGCGTTTTTTTATTTGTTTTGCTATTAAATTCTGTGTAATTTTTCTATTCTGTAACGGTGATAGTTAACGAAGATGTGGAATTATATGAATGTATTGACTTTTATAGCAACTTTCTCATTTAACTTTTTTTAAAATGAGATGCATGAGTTAATTTTAGTGCATGAGAGAAAGTCGGATGATTTTCCTTTTCTGTGAATACTTAGGGAAAAGCTTCTTACTATAAATGCTTGTGGAGAGAAGTTTCTTCCACTAAATACTTAAGGGAAAGTTTCTCAAAACTTATGATTAGTTCTTTGCTGGAAAATGGATGTGCTGACTGTGTTTGAGGTTTGATATATTGTTTACTGTTGAGCATGTGATGTTGTATGGTGCTGATTGCGTGAATTCGGGGAACATATATTAAGACCTTGTTTTGAGAAAACAAAAATGTGGTTGGGGAAAATTTTGCAGGAACCGTAGTGCGGAAAATCTGTATGGTTATACAGCAGAGGAAGCTTTAGGGCGGGATGGGATTGAGCTGCTTGTAGACCCTAGGGATTTGGGCTTGGCCAATGATACACTTAACCGTGTAATGATGGGAGAGAACTGGACAGGGCAATTTCCGGTCAAGAATAAGATGGGAGAGAAGTTCATAGCCGTAGCGACTAATACACCTTTCTATGATGATGATGGAAGCTTAGTTGGGATAATTTGTGTCTCTTGTGATTCACGGCCTTTTCTTGAAATGAAAGTTCCGATGTCTGGTGTAAGGAACACTGAGTTAGAATTGGACTCGGGCGGAACTCGATCTAGAAGTAGCATTACGAATAAACTTGGCATTGACACTCAGCAGCCACTTCAAGTTGCTCTTGCGTCGAAAATTTCAAATTTGGTTTGTGACATAACTTTTTTGATTCTGTAATTTTAGTATACCGTGGTGTGTCTCGAGTCTTGACGTCTTTAATCATTAAACAGGCATCAAAGGTGAGTAACAAAGTAAAGTCAAGGATCTGGACGGGAGAAAATAATGTGGATCGTGAAGGTGGAAGCGGTGACAGTCATCATTCTGAGCATAGTTTGTCGGAATCTGTTCTTTCGGACCAGAGAGAGGATGCTAATTCCAGTGGAGCTAGCACCCCCAGAGGTGATGTGCCACCGTCCCATTTTGGTGTGCTTTCTCACGGCGAAGAAAAATCTCAGGGAAAATCTTCGAGAGGGTCTGGTGACGAGAGTGAAGGAAAATCTATTCACAAAATCTTACCTGCTAAGGCTGAAGCCTGGATTCAAAGGAAAACATTATCATGGCCATGGAGAACAAAGGACCGAGAAGGTTCAGATGGATCAGAGGGAACCAATGTTCGTGTTACTGGACCCTGGAGACAGAATGATCGAGAAAATGAATCAGTTAATCAGAAGATTCTGTCTTCTGGCTTGAAGCAAGAAAGCCAGGGAGGTGAAAGTAATCGCCCTAATAACAATGAAGTTTCAGGATCCTGGTCCTCCTTTAATGTTAACAGCACAAGCAGTGCCAGCAGCTGTGGGAGTGCTGGCAGTTGTGCTGTCAATAATAAAGTGGATGTGGACACTGATTGCTTGGATTATGAAATTTTGTGGGAGGATCTGACAATTGGAGAACAAATTGGGCAAGGTGAGACGCTCTTAACTAGAGGGGCAAACTTGAGAACATAATCTTTTGATAACATCTATGCCTTAAGATCAAAATTTATTTTGTTTGAAATTCTGTTCGTTTCTTTCTAGAGCTTTCAAAATTTATTATGCCTATGCTTGCAAACCCAAATATCAAGTTAACAATGGTTATTATGCCTTTTATGCTTTACCTGTGACTTCGTTTCCTATTCACATAACTGTTTCCTTTTCCAAATTGCAGGTTCTTGTGGAACTGTATATCATGCTCTGTGGTATGGATCAGTATGTTCTTTTCTCTTTCTGCAATTTCTGATTTTAATTTCTTCCGTTATTGAGGATACTTTCCAAGAAATTTACTCTAGCTTAGGTTTCTTTGATGCATTATTTTCCTCGCATTTTTTGGGGCATAAGTTTATATATTGGTGCAACTGGAAGTTAATAGCATTTAGTATACCGGTGTCCTTTATTCTGCTAGTTCAACATTCTTGAGTTAAGACATCATAGAATTTCTGTTTGTCCTTGGAAAAGAGGATGACAATTCTAAGCAAGACAACGTTAGAACGTGCCTTTTATAGTTTTATAGGCTGACTGAAATTCTGATGTCAACTTATATTTGAAATTTTGCAGGATGTTGCCGTTAAAGTTTTCTCAAAGCAAGAATATTCAGATGATGTGATATTGTCCTTCAGACAAGAGGTATACTTTCCTCTAGCCTAATTTTCTTATCAGTGAGGAAGTTACAGAGGTTCAGAAAAACAACTATTGTTGCCAATGTAATTAGGAGAGAAAAATCGGCTAAAAACAAAATAGTTTTCCTTACTTTGATGTTTGCTCAATTATTGCACAATTGGGAGGGAAATGTCATACTTGTTGCTTTCACTTTTTTAATACCATGATTTTATGAGAAACAAATCCACAAACAAGTTGGGCATCATTGGCCTCTGATAAGTGAACTTGATTCATTTGCTAAGCTTGTGTTGGGCTTCTTAATTACTTTTGGTTATTTTATGTAAGGATTAATAGGCATTATTGTGACTTTGCTAAGCTTGTGAAAGGGATCCATGTTTATATGGACATGGCTTAGGTGAATGATGGCCTACATTGTTATTCTGTTTTGCTTTTGTTGCGGGGGGTGGGGTGAGGTGTTACATTATCTACCTTAGAGTGGATATAATTAGCCAAATGCAGTGAAAAGTCACACATGTAGCGTACAAGATAAACATCATCTGCATTGTGGAGTGGATGCAAATAGCCAAATACAGTATAAAGCCACACATTTAACGTAAAAAATAGTGTATGATTTATGTAGCATGACTGGTTGGGTAAAATTCAGTCTCATTATCTCTTAGTCTCCTCTCTGATGATAAAAGAGTTTAGGAGGGGACAACCTATACTGAAAGTAGTGAGTTCTAGTGTGGGATTTATAGAGCCTTTGGCTCCAACTAAAGTGGCTAGCTTTTTTGATCTAGCTCTTCCATGATTCTAATAAATTGATATTAGAGCTTTTCGCGACCGTGTCTCTCAGTTATGAAGAAGCAGCGGGTGGTGACACTGCCATTACAGCATTCGATTTGACTAGTAAAAGGGCTAGTGTGTACATCCAGCCCGTATGAACACAAGGGTTTCTAAAGTGCGGGTTTTATAAGGCTTTGGGCTCTACACTACAACAGCTAGCTTTTGTGATGTGGTTTCCCATTTGTGATTGGATGCCTTTTTTTCTCTTCATTAGTTGTCCTTCAAGTTCAATACTGTTTGGTTACTCAGCATCTTGTTGTTAGCCACATTTTTCTTCCTTAAATACGGTAAATTACTTATATTGATTTAATATGACCCATATATATATATATATATATATATATATATATTCTATTCCTTTATTTATCTGACTTTATACTCCAATTTACCATTGTAATATGGATGCACACTCACAGCCTAGATTGCATTCATTATATTTTCAAGATTGACAATTTCCCATAATATGTTTAAAATAATCGGAAAAAAATTGGATTGGTGCAACTTAGTTATCGAGAGCCGTGGCTATTAGGATGGCTAGGGATTTTGATATAATGTACTTTCTAGAATTTAACTAATATGGAACTGTGCCTTGTTCTTCCACTTGATTATTTTACCGTATTGATCACTTTTTTCGTCTAAACCTCACGAGTGCTTGGCAGACCCCTATAATATTTCTCTTACATTGATTTGACAACGTTTTTTCTCGTATGAAGGTGTCTGTAATGAAAAGACTTCGTCACCCAAATATTCTTCTCTTTATGGGGGCCGTGACTTCACCTCAACGTCTCTGCATCGTGACAGAGTTTCTCCCACGGTTTGTGCTGAGCTTTTTCTTTTGAACCATTTGTATCAATAGCATATGATTGTACTTTACTATGCTATGTATCACAAAGTACTTAGCTGGGTTAGTAATTGCTGTGTTGATTTGTATTTTATTACTTCAGTGGAAGCTTGTGCCGCTTGTTACACAGAAACACTTCTAAACTTGACTGGAGACGGCGAGTTCATATGGCCTTGGATATTGTGAGTACCTTTCCTTCTAAATAAGACCATTGTTATGATGCTATTGATTTGTGGTATAATAGTGGATCATTCACTTTTTTTCCTTTTCCTTTTGGTATTATTTATTTCGGATTTTACTCCTGGAGCATAACGTAATTTTGACTTTGTTCGTATAAATATAAATTCCATTAGTATTTTAGAAAGCATCTCTCACATTGTTTGAAGCTTGTTGTTGTATGCTTACAACATATTCTTTGTACAGGCACGGGGCGTAAATTATCTTCATCATTCTAACCCACCTATCATCCACAGAGATTTGAAGTCTTCAAATCTTCTAGTTGATAAGAACTGGACTGTGAAGGTCAGCTACTTTTCAGTTTTCTGTTTATTCTACTATGTTGGTTTGGAAGCTTGTCCTTGATTGCTTAAAGTTTCTAACACTGTCTCTGTTGCTACAAATATCTTGATGACGTTTTAACTGAACAGGTTGGTGATTTTGGTCTTTCACGAGTTAAGCATGAAACATATCTCACAACTAAGACTGGAAGGGGCACGGTACACTCCTTTTCTTTAGTGGGACATACTATTTCTTATATTTTTGCAATCGTCCCCTTTATATTTTTCAATGCTAAAGAGTCTCAAAACATCTCACTGATTCTAGCATTTTTTTTCTTTATAGCCCCAATGGATGGCACCCGAAGTCCTTCGTAATGAACCCTCCGATGAGAAGTATGTCCTATCTGTACTCTCAATTTCTCTTTCTCTCCACTGATGTTTCTAAACAAATTTCAGACTTTGAATATCTGTTTTTGCTGCTTCTTGGGAACATCAGATCTGACGTTTACAGCTTTGGAGTGATACTATGGGAAATTGCAACTGAAAAGATACCTTGGGATAATCTCAACTCAATGCAGGTATTGCTTTCATGAGTACATGAACCTTCGAAAATATATACGCGCGATGCTTAAAATGGTAGTAAAGCTTATTTAATCGAATTGCAAAGTTTGGTTTTATCGTTGGTCAAGCTTTTACTTTTTTTCAAGTTATTTGTTATTCCAGTGCTTCAAACTTGAAAGTGAACTATTATACCATAAAGGATGCACGTTGGGTGTTTAAATTTTTTTTGGCCGCAGCTTATTTAGTTTTTGAATTACGCTTATTCTGGTATTAAAGATCATGGTGACTGGATATTATTATATCATAATGTTTTCCCAGTTCAATACGAAGATTTTCTTTAATGAACTATGGAATATAGATCACTGTGGGTGCATACATGAACAACTTTTCCTCTAGGAATCTTGCAGGTGATTGGAGCTGTAGGATTCATGAATCAACGGCTAGAAATTCCAAAAAATGTCGATCCGCGGTGGGCTTCTATAATTGAGAGCTGCTGGCACACGTAAGCATTCTAATCTCCGTTAAACTTTTGTACGTCAATTTCAACCCTCCAAATGCCTTGATATCCTAGCATGAAAGTTATCACCCAAATGAATATAGAAGTTGCTTTACTTGTGCTCCAATAGTTGGCCAGTTTACCTACTCGTATTTTCTTGCTGTTTCATCAGACTGGAAGAAGTATTTGGCCTTTTATTTATTCAACATTAGGTTACCTACTTGATGTAGCCCATTTTACATTTTCGAACTGTAGTGAATAAGAAATTCTCAGTTCCTTAGTTGACCTTTGGTTTGTTGCGTTTGCTCCTCAACATATATATTTTTTTCATGTAAATCCTTGATCCCTTATATTTCCTACCTTTTTTTGGTAGTTTTACTTACGAATGTTGAAGCCATATAAGTGGAGTTAGCAAACGTTTTTCCAACTTACAAATTTGTCTGTTCCTACCAGCGATCCAGCATGTCGGCCAACGTTCCCGGAACTGCTTGAAAGGCTTAGAGAGCTGCAAAAACAGTATGCCATTCAGTTCCAGGCAACACGATCCGCCAGCAAGGAAAGCACCCAAAAAGAGACGTAGAAAAGCCTGGAGCCATTTTTTTCTGATGGTTAATGATTTTTTTTGCATATATTTTACCAAAACTGGTGGAGTAGATGAGTTAGTACAAACAAACAGCTGGTCTTGGAACTTTGTAGCATAGCTGATCTGAGTCCTTCATCAACATTTGCCAAGTTATTTTGAAGAAGGTGGATTACTGATAAAAGAAACGTGGGGATTGCCAAACTTTTGATAGTGATTGGGTCAGTCATCTTATTTTTCTCTTGTGGCATCTTTTAAGTTTCGTCAATTGATTGGTGGTTTTAGATGTTTGGAGTCTTGTCAATTGGATCGATTACCACCCGCATTGTACTTTTCTATGCAAATGTTTGCGCCACTATTTCAAAGTTGTACAGAAGGTGGCGAAAAGATGGGGAAAAAAAATCATTTGACTACATAGATTTTAGAATCACAAAATCAGTGTGCTTCAGTGTTTTTTGTTAATGTTGGATCTCTATCATTATCCACTCGAAGCAAAAAGTGCAGTTTAGCACATCCGACAGCCTTTGAAGGGAACCATTCAGAATTTGATTGGCTGTCATCAATTCAACTCATCGAACGATTATGCGCAATAATTCCTATATTAGACACTAATTTTCAATTGCTTCTGCTTGGCCGTTCCTTTTTGTTAATATTAACCGAACTGTAAAATGCTGATTTCCTAAGGGATATAACGACCAAAATATTTATTTTTCTCAAGATTAACTGTAATGGTAGATGGAGGTATGATTATTACGATTTGAATCCTTGGCGACGATAACGTTTTTTTCCTTAATAAATCGCACAAAAAAGTAAATTTGTTTTGAGAAAAACATGAAATTATGAAGAAAAACATGCTAACAATTCTCACTTAGTTAGTCTGACTTTAAAGGAACGAATTCTTTTACGTTTTTTTTTTTTTTAAATTTGAATCCTATAATTTTTTTACAAGTATTTGCATCAGAAATCAAGCTAAATGATTATAGATAACGATGAAGTTGAGTAATTTATACTTAACTGTTTACAGTAATATATAGAGAAAATAGATTATGTACCGATAATATCAAATAACTACTAAAAACAAATAATCATGCATGGTAAGTATGTTAATTTTTACATTAAGAGTTATACTATAGCATTTCTTTTTGGGGTGTTGTTCTACTTTTTTTAGTTTCAACAAGTAACTACAATGTGGCAAAATTCAAACAATGTTTGAATTCCATTACTAACTTCAGTTATGACATATTTTAGATTATTTATGTTGATTTTAATTGGATGCTTATACGAAGTTAGCATATCATCAATTCAAAAAGTAAATTTAAGAGTCAAAACATAATTTTGTATAATTAATATAATCATCATACTCACTTCACATAGACATAACACATGCTTTAGCAGAGTTTTTCTAATGTAGTTTCCTAACAAGCTCAAAAGTTGACTTTCATCGAGTGATTCATGTTCTTTTTCCATGACACCAATGTTTTTTTCAATTGAAATCAATGGAATTTATTTTGAATTAATATAAACCCCAATTATTTGTAATAATATCAACCAGGGTTGTTTTTCTTTTTACATTATTGGTAATTTGTATTTAGATAATTTTGGGCCCAGCTTTATATTTGCATTTTTATTAAAGTTGCGCCAAAAACATTTAAAGAAAGTTTTTCAGATAAAACTCCTAGCAACAGTCATTCAAAACTTTAACTTTAAAATAGCTTTTAAACAATAAGAAAGAAAGTTGGGTCAACTATAGCCCTTTTCCTCCTTCCTAACAATTCCCTGTTTACTAGTGAAAATGTGACGTAAGTTACGAGACAAGAAAGGAGGGAAACATCTCATGCAACTTGTAGAAATCTGAAACAACTTCATGGTGGGGAACTTATAAAGCCCATTTAAGGACTAAGGTTGCTTTTATCACTTGGGAAGTGGGATTACATTTTCAGATAAAGAAAGTAGTGGATTCCCCGACAAACAAGCAAGAAAAAAAGGGATGAGATGACAAACTAATGGCTCTAAAGACATCTTAGAAATAAAGATAAAAAAAAGACACCACAGCATGAAGAACTGTTGCAGCTATATGTTTTATTAGAATCTTTCTTTAATACGGAAAAAAGTAGGCGAAAACATAGTGGGTGCTTTCTTCACGACAATGTCAACTTCAAGTAACATCAAGAATCTAGCCTCTATCAACTTGAAAGTGGTAAAAATAGTGCAAATATGTCATAACAACTAGCACAAACTGTTGCGCCCAATACCTTACATGAGCATTTAGCATAGAGATAGAGGACTAAGTACAAGGTTTTCTATTTCACCACAGTAGTTGACAAAGCATTAAGCACTGAACTTGAAGATGGAGGAGCTTCACGTTGAACATCCAAAAGAGCTAATATTAGTGGCAAACACAGAGATACATGACTCCAATTATCCCACGCTCCAACATAACTATGCATAGATGATCCAAGGGATCAAGAGCTCAAGATCCTATCATATACCATCTTAGCCATTCGTTTAGTTCCAATTGGTCAATTTGATGCATGAAAGAGAAAAAACAGAACTGTAATACGGAGAAATCTAAGAACTCTGATACATTTATTTTTTGAGTCAGTAGTAGAATGAATTTAAACACATAAAAAAGAGAGGGAAGGAGGGATAAAACTTCAATAGATAACAATTCATTTAACTAAAAGTTTAAACAAAAATAATAGGTACCCAATACCTTAAATTTCCTTGGGTACCACAATTTCTCAAGAAAACATTGTTTGAATGGTGATATTTGTTCTTCAACCTGTAGGGCATGCATTTCCATGATCCAACGGGTGCTACCTATTGTGATACCCTGTGTTCAAATCTCACTCCCCACCTCCCCAATTCAGGCTAGAAATTCTAACTTGAAACCATCTACGCCAGAACAAAATACCACCCTTGCCACTAGGTTCCCTAGCCTTCATGAAACATTAATTGATTGGTTCTATCGGCTTATATTTGCTCAAAGTCTCGTCTAATATCACCAAACATAAGAGCAGAACAATGCAAGACAACTAAGCTAATCTATTGTTAGTTCCTTTATGTTAGTCATTATGATTTCAATTGCTGACAAGACTTGATTATGAATATAGAAATTTGTAAACATCTAAACAAATGTTTCGGCACATGGATCGTATGGTTTCTGCATAAATTAGGTCTTTGCATTCAGATAAGTATGATTCTGCTAAGCTATGGCACTTCCATTCCCACAACTCTAGCGAAGCAAGTGCCGGATTGCAGCAACAGCATCACCTTTATGTTCGCGTAAGGTCCTTTCAGCCACTTTTTTATCCAGCTTTTGAAACAAATTACACATAAAAATATCAATTGATTAAAAAAAGAACTAGAAAAATTTAAAAAAGCGACATACGGAAAAAGTTACCTCTAATTCATTAGCGATAATATCAACCTCGGCGGCATTTATCTTAACAGCAGCTAATTCTTTCTCCCTACAATCAGGGGGGAAAATACAGACTAATAGTTACTTAATAATTAATCAAATGTTGAAGACAGAAAAAAAAAATAGGAATAATTTTACCTCAAACGCATGGCTTGCCAATCAGCTTCTGCGGATGCAGCAATTGATGCCATGGCCTGCAAGATCGTTAGAAAATACCGCAAAATTCAGTTTAACAAGAATCGAATTGCTAGTGTGGAATTTTGTAGCAACGTTTGGTAACAGCGCGTTCGATTTCACTTTAGGACGTGATTTTGAGAAGCTGATAAACGCGCTTCCGAACGTGTTTTGAATTTCGAATGCGATTAGAAGAAAAGGTGAGAGAGAGAAGAGAGAAGAGAACCTCTTGAACTCGAGAGGAATCGAGTTGGCGATCCTCAACGCGATCAGTGAGCTTGTCGAAAGCTTTGGTCTGCTGCTGCATGTCCTTCGAGTCCACCACCCTCTCTATTCCTTCATCTGCACCTTCCATTTCTCTCTCTCTCTCTCTCGCTTCAATTTCACTCTTTCTGCTGCAAAATCAAACTCTACAACAAAACTCACACAACCCACGAGCAACGCTGGAAGAGCTTCATCTCATACTGTTACTTTGTGCTTTCTGAAACATTTTTCGGCCCTTATTGGGCTCAACTGGGGATTCATTTCTCTAAAGGATTTACCTCCTGCACCCCACCATTTCTTCACGCACCCAAACCTTTCAAAATAACAATTTTACTTTATTTCAGACTGTACAATAATATTTTAACAATTTTTTCTTATAAATTGAGGTAAGATTTTTAAGTGGTTTTGAAATAAAAAATTTATAACAAGAAATAATTGTCAAAATTTAATTTTTAAAAAATATTTTTCTTTTCGATTCTTTGGGATAAAATTTCGAAAACACTTTTTTCTAGATCAAATTTTCTGAAACAACACACATGAAATACATTCTACAAAACCTAAACAAGATCAAATTTTCTGAAACAACACACATGAAATACATTCTACAAAACCTAAACACATTTATCTTAATCTTCCTCTACAACATTCTTCGTCTATTTTTCTTCCTTTGTAACAGCGCTGATGATAGAAGCGGGAGCAGCAGTGGCAGCGGTAGCGGGCTACGGTGGTGTATTTATAGCACAGGGGCGTTGTTAATAATTGTAGTGGTGCAGGAAGCAGTAACTCTCTCTTAAACACTCTCAAACAATTAGCCCACTAAGCTAGGCCCAACTACTTTTTCAGAGAAGAAAGGATTTTTTCGGTGCCAATAAAAAAATATTAACTATATTGTAATTAAAATAAATAATGTTTAGTTATTGATAATTTTTAATATAGCAATTAAAAATTAATTTACAAATAAAAATATATATTAAGAAAGGGATAAACAGATCAGGAGATTAAATATACCAATAAAAATAAAATAAGAATATTTTAATATTTCTGGAAGGAATATTTTGTAGGTTCGATATAAAAAATGTATACAGAATAAGAAAAATAGAACAAAAAATATTGATCTGTGTAAGTGGGAGCACGTGCACGATAGTCTCGTTCTTCACATGATATATTTTATGATATAGAAACAGATAACTAATTAGAAATCTTCTTAAATAAAGATTAATCTTAAGTGAAAGTAATTTTCTTATTTATATATTAAAGTGTAAAATTATTCTAATTAGTGTATTTTTTTCGTTTTCAATTACTAAGCACGTAGACGTAAATAAATTGGTACGAGGTCATAGATAGACATCACATAGTATAAAATATACATTATTTCTTTTTTTCAGAAGATATCAATGGTGTATACAAAAAATCTCTGAAATAATTAAATAATTTCGGAACATGATGCACTTAATTAATACAATTAAATAGTTCTTGCATGTGATGAACTTAATGCATTATAACAAGTGTCTACTTTTTGTTTTATAAAATTATGACATGAAATATCTTTTTGATTTATTAATTGTTAATTTCGGATGAAATACTTTATTAAAGGTTTAAATACAATTTAATATCTATTTTTATCATTTTTATTTAATTGGTTATCATTTTAATTTAGTGTTCAATTAGATCCTAATTTTCGTCAATTGATATTTTTGTTAATAGTGTTTTATTAATTAACTGAACATGTCACGTGTTGACTCCTGATTATTTTTTTAATTAAAAACATTTTAAAAAAATTAATTTTTAAATATTGTTAGTAAGAAAAATCAAATTGACCACAAATTAACAAAAATTAGGATTTAATTGAACACTAAAGATCAAATTGAACAAAAATGATAAAAATAGGAACTAAATATATATTTAAGTTTATATTAAATAATTTAAAATTACTAAATTTATTTTGAGCTGCTAGATTGTTGATTCTTAGATTGAAAGTTGAAAATTTTCACCTTATTTATTTTCTTTATTTGCTTCTATTTTCTGATTTTGCCACTTCTATGCCGATTTTAGATGTTTGTGTGCTTCCGAATCACATTAATCCATTTTAAAAAAGACATACTCGTTTGGGGATGATGCAGACACATCCTTTTTGTTCGACAGAGTTACCGTTGTTAGGTGTGTAAATTCACAATGCTAAAAATAAGTATCTTTTATTAGAGTATTGATTAAGGAATTTAAAAGAATCATTAGTATAGTTTAATCCTGATTTTCAATGTGATTTCAGTAAAAACATATAGACATGATAAGAGGTTTTACAGTTGAATTGTGTTGTTGAGTTGGTTCTGAAATGGTGAACAGCTAGCTAGGTTAGCTCAATTAAGGAATGGGATATCCCCAAGAATGTGGTGGTTGACGAATCACATGATGCTGCGCTCCAGCTATTCCAATTAATTAAGTAGTTAGTTCATTTTTTCTTTCTTGTTGAAATTGAAAGAAATAATTTACTGATATGACAACGATGTTCTTGCTTCCGACTGTTGCCGCTGGATGCATGCATTCTCTCAACTTGCTTGCATCACTGTACCCTTTTTCTTTTCTCCTCCAGTGTGAAGTTCTTCATCTAAATTTCATTAAGTTGAATTGCACAAATATGGTATGAGATAAATGCTTATCATACTTTGTAAACAATATTATCTATTATATTTTTTTGTGCGAATTAAGGTGTGAAATTTAAGTTTAATTTAATTTTATAAAATCAATTTATAAGATCAAGTTTGCATTTATTTATATATTAAAAGAGTGTCAAAGTGAGTCAATTTGGTTCATATGGATTGGTTCACTGTAAGTTGAGCTAAAAAATTATTAACAAGTTCAACTTGATTCACTTTTTGGTGAGTCAGACATTTTATAATTTGATGTGACTCACGGGTTGATGGGTTAGTGAATTGGTTCACTTTTAATTTTTTTTTTAATTTATTTTATATTTATTATATTACAGTGGATGTGAATTGACTTCATTTATTTTTTATGATAGCAGAATTTAATTTTCAAAATTTTATTATAAAAATAATAATTAAAGATTAAAGTATCAACATATATAATTTTACAAATAAATTAAATAAATATTCAAACTATTCATATATTATTAAACAATATTCTAAGTGAACCATATATAAAATAGTATTTTGTGAATAATAGCTTAAAGCTTTATTCGATCTCTTTTAGGTTTAGTTTTGTTTAATGAAAAGTAAAATTGCAAATATCAACAAAATTGAAGGGGAAGAGCTAGTATTTTTTATTAAACATATATATAATACAATTATATGAATAATGTCTACAAAATTATTGTTTAAAAAATAGTATTGAGTTGAATTAAATATTCACACATACTAACAAATTGGTATGCGTAACAATCTAAAAAGTACTAAGATTTTAATTTTATTAGTATTCAAACTCAATCCTTCTTGAATAATAATGAATTCCATAAATATAAAATTATATCCAATATCCATTTAAAAAGTGCTTCAGAACATTATAAGGTGTCTGAAATTAAAATATAAGAAATAACTTCTTAGTTATATTTATTTTTCTTTTAAGATTTATCATTGACGTGCTAATCTAATTATCCAAATTAACCATTAGAAAAAATCTCATTTAAATCAGTTCAATTACATCCATATCATTTATATATGTGAATTAATAAATAAGATCTATTAATATTCATTTAATGAATATTATCTCTCACACACACAGTGACGAAACCTAGACAAAAAATTCAAGGGTGCCAATTTATATTTTATATAATTTATTAATTAATTTTTTTTTATTTCTTTTATTTAAACCATTTTCATACTGTAATTCACACTTCTCAATTTTATTTTTTCTAATTGATTGAATTCATGCAAAATAGGTATTCTAATTTCTATTCAAATTCAAGATTATTCAACTAATTCGTTATATGAAATGGAAAACATAAAATTCTAACATTTTATAATGTAGGGTAATACTAATTTAGGAAGATATAATTAGGGTTCATACCAATTTCATAAAAAAATTCCTAAAATCAAATTAGTTTTCATACTAATTTAGGGAAAACTTAATTTAAAAGAAATAATGAAATAATCATAAATCTAACATACATAAATCATACTAAGATACTGTAAGTCTTGTGAGTATGAGTTATTCGATCTCTCAACTCTCCCATCTTGTTTTCTCAACCTCTCTTTCTTTTTACGATCAGATACAAAATCTTAATCGATTTATTAACTAAGATTTATAAAATTAGTTTTTTAAAACATATATATAATTTAATACATTATATATATATATATATATATATATATATATAACTTAATAAAAATAATATATAAATATAAATTTAAAAAATATATAAAAAAATAAATATATATATATATAAAATTTAAAATTAAAAACTTAGGG
>Ga0214542_1005249_pt1 | contig 24862 bp, 9 predicted proteins | sample CNSS1metaG_FD_160096 | JGI IMG/M metagenome (GOLD analysis project Ga0214542, IMG submission 160096) | Root nodule microbial communities from cowpea collected in UCLA plant growth center, Los Angeles, California, USA - CNSS1 | ecosystem: Host-associated > Plants > Roots > Nodule | place: USA...
CAAACATTTAAAATATATTTTAATTTGAATATTTGTTTTTCTTTTATATTTTTTTGAAATATTTTTTAATTTTATCAACTAAGTTCATCAATGTTGTAGTTTGCAAATTTAATAAATGTTTTGGTTCTCATGAAATTTTATTTGGTATTCTAATATAAAATGTTGACAATTATAATTTATTTCAAAATATTTGATATGGAAGAAACAATCATCCTCCTAATATTGAATATTTGATAATATTATGTTTTTTTTACCGTAATTTTTTTTCTTTTATAAAAATTAATATTGAAGTAGTTAGAACAGGGTACGGGTATGGGTACGAGATTATACCCGTTACCCGATGGGGATGGGGATGAGACAAAAGTTTGATACCCGTTGGGTTTGGGTATGGGGATGGGGATGAATTTTTTATGCGGGGATGGGTATGGGATAGCGAAACCCGTCCCCGCCCCGTCCCGTTGCCATCCCTATTCAATATCCATACAACAACCAAGCATGTTATGACTTTTCAATCAATACACTACGACTCGACTCGACTCATCCGGATACGTATAACCTGGTCGGATTCAGTGGATGCTTGCACTTGTGGTGGATACCTCTGCTCACCCCCGAGCTATGTGTTACAAGTGTTACGATGGATCAATTTTCCCTCACCACAGGAGTCAGTCCGTTCTAGGTGAGACTAACTAACTCCTTAGAGTGTCAGGATGCAACCTTACCTTGAATCCTTACCTAGTTATACAGATGGGGCACCACCATGGACACCCACTAACAGGGGCCATGGAATTACGTCCTGACCACTAAAGCGTGACCCTGAAGGTCTCACCTAGAGACCCCAAGGAATTATGCATTGACACAGACAAAACATGGTCACACAGTCAAATAGTATTCGTCATACAAGGATATATTCATTATGTCAACCTTTAGAACCAATACCTTTCATGTTTCCAATTCCAACGCATTCCAACTCATCATAACCCATCCATGCACATAGGATTCAACTCATCTCGTTATCATGCCTCTTTAATATTAACCACCTCATTTAGTTCACATGCCAAGTTCATACCAAACCCCTCACCTACAATCCATGAATCGTACCACGTATACATGACACTCCATTATATATTTCCCATCATAGCAATCATACTTAAACAATTATCAACCATCCAAGAGCAACAAAGCAAACCAACAACGCATCTTCTCGCTCAGCCCCTCGCTCAAGTGAGACGTGCTCGCTCAGGCGAGCCCCCTTCGCCTGGGCGAGGGCTCCAAAAAAAGAAGCAGGATCACACGCGGGATCTCGCTTAGGCGAGATCCCTCTCGCCTGGGCGAGGTGCTCGCTCGCTCAAAAAGCCGAGCTGGTCGCCTGGGCGACCTTTCGCGCAAAAGTCTTGGGCGAGTCCCTGCTTATCTCGCCTAGGCGAGACTGGCTCGCTTGGGCGAGATTAACAGGTCTCGCCACTGTTCTCCTGTAACAGTAGCACTCACCAAATCCAAACAACACACCAAAACATTTCAAGCACTCAGAACATCAAATCAGCCCAAGACTCTCAACACACAAGTAAAACAACAGTAAAAACGTGGTACACGAGTGGGTTTTAGCTTTCCTTACCTGGAAGGGTTTAACACAGGATTTGGCAAGCAACGTAGAGCACAGCAGCTCCGAGCAGAGACTTAGGAGCTGGAAAACAGAGATATAGAAGTACAACATGATTACCATGTGATCTTTAACTGAACCCATGAAAGACAGCCCGGAAAGGAAAGCAAGGTTCAAGACCAACTTATGCGAAATGAAGAGGACTCTTGAGCTGGTACGAGTGAGCGGGAGCTAACCCTAGCAGAGCTAAAGTTTTGGCACACGGGGAAGATGACGGCTACGTTTTTGAAAGTGAATAGAAGTGTGAATTAGGACAACACGAAGGGCTTTTATCCTATGGGCCAGCCTTTAGACCCAACTGCTGTAGAACAGCCCTTAAAAAGAAGGGAGCAGAATAAATGAGCCTTACAAAGAACACGCAAAGAATCTTCCTAATTTTTAGTTATCTTGTGATCTTAAGGAAAAAAATGTTATCATATACGCAAGTGTAGACTCATATTCAGATTCCTAATTAGTTTAATATATCATAAACGTATTCTTAGCAATATATAAAGTCCGTTCTTGGCATCGAATATAGCAGAAATATGCATGAAGGGATTGCTTTATTCATTTATTTTATTAATGTGTTGATTCTTTTTTCCTACATTGCTTAAATTTAAAAGCATGATGGCTTAGATGGATATGTAGAGAGATTAATTTAGGTTAAACCAAAATTACAATACATATCTATGTAAAACACTGTATCAACCCAGAGCTGCAATAGTTTATCGAAATTTGTTTATTCAGAAAACGATCATAATACACATTTTCTGCAGATAAACTACTCCATGCAGTTCCTGCATGTTTTAATTTGTGCCTTAAGGAGCTTTGTAATTCATAACAACAAAGCATTTTTCGTAACTGGAGCCATTACCGTTGCCATGAAACTGTGCAGCAGTGTTGTTAACAGTGACTCTCGTTCCTTGCGCAGAAGATTCATTCCCTGTGAACGCACTCTCAACAAAAGCATTGATAGATTTTGGGGGTTCTCCATTGACCTGGCGCTGAATGTGTGGAGTAGAGCGTTCAAGCAAACTCTCTGTGATGATACGCGGAGCCTTGAATTTGAAGGGACCTCTAAACTTGACCCAAAGTCCATTTACTTTATGGCACTCAATGTTGACGTGAAAACTCAATTCCGCTAGAAAACCTTGGCAGCATGAAGAATGCTCAACCTTCCAAGTCATTTTATTCTCACCGGGACGCGTCACAGAAAAGGAAGAAGCTCTCTTATGACATAATATAGTGATGAAGCTTACCTTGTCGTCGTTAGTGGATGATGGATCATAAGTAGTGCCTGCTTCAACCACTCTCACCAGACGATAGTTAAAATATCCGTAGTTATTATCTCTTTCAGCAATGAGCTCCATGTGGACGCGAATGGGGTGATCATCGCACAAACAGTCTGCGAGTCTCAGTAACACCTTTTCTGCTCTCACGCTCAAACGAAAGATGCTGAACTTAGATTTATCATTGATGCAAGTGTATACCACAGCGTACTCTTGAGCATACTCTGCACTTGACCATTTGTAAACCTCTATCTCCAGATCTAAACTCCATATGTTTCCCATCTTGTAATTAGTGTGTGTATTTGTATCACCACTGCTACTTGTCTATGGATGCTAGTTCAGAGAATGTAGGTGCATAAATATAACTAGCGTGTTAAGAGACTCTGAAGCAAGATACCACCCTTAATGGTGTGTCCCACCATTAACATCCGACATTGACTTAGTACCAGTTAGACATGTGTTAGATAGTGTATTTTGCATTTAGATGTTATGAGTTTCTCCTTCTTTGTGAAATAAATAAACTTTTCTGCATTCTTAAGGGAAAAATGATTTATGGACATAAAAAAAAAATATGCATTAAGACTTAATATGCATTTAGTTCAAAACAAAGTCTAGCAAAATTAAAATTATAAAATGAGATATTCAACGATGAGCTTTGTCCACTTTTGAAATAAAGATAAGATCTTCATTGAACTAAAGAAAGCCAAACCAGTTTTAAAATTGAGAAGATCTTCTATAGAGAAGAAATTAAGCAGGAAACAAATTAGTATTTAGAGTTATCATCTTAATATTTTTATTATCTAAATATTTAAAAATTATTTTTTATATTATCTAAATCTTTTAATATAAAATATTTAAGCTGTGATTTTATTTTTAAGATCTTTTAAAATATTCATAGTTTTTTTTTTTTGCAAGAAATCTTTGTAGGTTTTTTATAAATGGAACACCGAGACTTGATAGTGATCATAATTGGAAAATTGTTGGAAGAGAGATCATTCATTGAAGAAGAGAGAAAAACATAATGTTTAACATTATTGTTATAGATGACAATAATAAAATTATTAATATCAATATCAATTTAGATTGGGTAAATGGCGTAAACTCATAGGAGAGGAAAATTATAGGAAACATGCTGAATGAAGAAGATTCACTCACTTATATAGAAATCAATTATAAAGTAGATGTATATGTTTTTACATTTTAGATTTCTTGTTTTCATTAGATTCTTTTTGTGCCTTCTAAACATGTTGTCATGTCAAGTCTAACCATGTCAAAGTGAGTCAACTTGGTTCACATGGGGTTGGCTCACCACGAGTCAGGTTGAAAATGAGTGAATCCAACCCGGCTCACTTTATGGTGAGTTAAAAGTTTTGCAACCCGATTCAATCCACCACGAGTTGGTGGATTAAGTGGGCCACATAAAAAAATTATTTATGTATTTATTTTTAAGTATTCAAATATTTAAATAATTTTTTAAACAATCTATGAGATGAGAATCACAATAAAATCAAGAACCAATGTTTTCATCATGCTCATCACCAATATATGATGAATTGTTCCCAAGAAAGTGTCTATATAGTCCAAGAAAACATGACTAATATTACACATTTTCTGTCATGCTATTCAATAAAATATAAATAAAAAAACTACACATTTTTGTCATACTAATTTAGAAAAATTTGTTTATAAGACGATTGCTTGAGTAATTTACTATAAAGATGATAGTTAAATATGAAAGTATCAATCTATATAACTTGACAATCAAATTAATTAAACATTCAAACTATTCAAATATTATTAAGTAACATTCTAACATTTAAAAATATGAAATTGTGAACCTATATAATTAAAAGTAGTAAATAATTATTAAAAAAATATATTGTAAAAAAATGTTGGTGGTTTAAGTGGGTCAACTCACCCTCAACCCGGCTCGTACCCGTTTAACCGTGCGTTATGTGAGTTGGGTTGAGTTCAACCCATTTTTAAAAAAGTTAATTTTTTCTTAACCCAATGCGGCTCGAACCTGTGGTGAGCCGGATTAGCTTACATATTGAAACTCATTTTGACATCTCTAATCAGGTCATTGGACGAAGTATTATCCAAAAATGATGTGTTGAATTATGAAAATCACATGGAAAACTCCAATTATTCAATTGTAAGAATTCCAAGCAAGAAAGGCAAGCATTGGACAAAAGATGAACACTACTTTTCGATGAACTTTCTAAGATTTTATTTTTCTTTTTTCCACGTTTTGATATTTCAATATCATGCTTAACAAGATGTTTTGTTGTGGCTCTTACTTGACATGTTATTTCTCCTCGGACATGCCAAATACTAAGGAAACTGGAAATAAGTTTAAAAAAATAATTGTCCCTTCAAAAACTTCAACTCAAATCGCAAGTCATGCTAAAAAATACTTCATTCGCCAAAACTTCCTAGAGAAGAGAAAAAATTCATGACATAAAGATCCAGGATATTTACTGTCGTATCTCCTCTTTACATTTGAGTTTCTCCTAAACTTTTACAATGCAACAAAAAATGGAGGGTAGGACAAAATATATTCAACTTCCTATAGTCATACTATCTCACCTTCACCACTTGCATCATTACTGCATTTGCATAGCATACACATTGCAACGAGAATTCATCATCTTAAAACTCAAGTTCTACGTTTGTTCACAAATATCCCGTGAAGCACATTTGCAAATATTTGTTTCATGATTATTTATCGGAAAACTTCACGCACTATGAAGTCTTATGAAGTCTTAATGTTGACATTATGACACATACCAGAGAAAGATTGTTGAGTGATATGTTTAAAGAGAATATAAAAGACTATATTTTAGGTTTCTTTGATGACATTCACCGCATCTCGTTACTGAAAATTGTATATTAATTTCAAAAGAAATAAACAAAAATAAACAAATTTAATGTATAAAAGAAATAATAACATAATATTCATTACATATTTTATGTTCATATTTTTTCCTCGTTATAAATGCAAACATCTATTGGGACAGGATGAAGAAATAAAAAAACTGATTTCAAGAAAACAATGATTTTTAAACCTTTATTGACCATACTCACTCAAGACACATTGGGTGAGACACCTTATTTCACGTGACATGAAGGTAGGTGAAACACCTTATTTCTATGAAGAATTACGATAAGGCATTTCAATATTATTTAGTAAAAGAAATTGATTTACAATAGTTAAAAATGATAAAATAAATAAAGTACGTGAAAATAAAAATAAAAAAAAACTGTGATGAAATTTTGGGTTGATTGTAATTAAAAATATAATTTAATATGTTGTCCTCCTACCAGGAATAATACATCATGTTAATTTAATCTATTGGTCTTCGTGCACATAATCAATCCAGACTAACTAATAAGTTGTGTACTCCAAGTACCAAATTAGTTGCAGTAACAAATTAGTGTTACCTTATATAGCAAGGGACTAAAGTACAAATCTAATGAGAGATTTGTTGTCATAAAACATGCATCACATTAAAATTCTACCTTTTTTTAAAAAAAAAAAATATTTAAATTCCTATTAATTTAGTTAATTGAAATATTTTAAAAAATATTTGTATTTTAAATGTTTTTTAATTTCTCTATCCAAACAAAACATTTCATTATAAAGAAATCTAAATTTTTTAAAAAAATGAATTGCTTTATTAAAATACTCTATCCAAACACACCATAATAGTATATTTGGATGAGGCAATTAACAGAGTAATTCATTTATTTAGAGAATTTGAATTTCTTTGAAAGAAAATGACTTGTTCGGATGGAAAAATTAAAAGGAAATTGAAATTTGAGAAATTTTAAAAAGGTATTTAAAATAACTAAAATAATAGAATTTAAAATTCACTCAAAAAAAGAAGGAAGTTGAAATTTCACAAGTTGTGGAATTCGTCATTGGTCAGGATAAAAAGAGCTCAAGGTCGACTCGACCAACAATTGACTAGGATTGACTCAACCTAATTTTGTCAAATTTCAGTTAGTGCTAACTTGGCTGAAATTTTTTCGGCCTGACTCGGCCGAATTTGGTCAAATTTCGATTGGGGACGACTCGGCTGAGTTTGACCAAATATTTGGCTAGGACTAACTCGACCGAATTTGGCCAAAGCCAACTCCATCAAAATTTGGTCAGAGTCGAGTACGTCCAAATTTTAGGCGGGACATACTTAACCTAATTCAGTAGGTGTCGACTCGACTGAAATTCCACCAGGGGTAACTTGATCAAATTCCATCAAATGTGATCAAGTTTATCTCGCTCGAAATTCAACCAAGTCGATCTCGTCCAAATTGGGCTGCATTTGGCTGAGTTGACCCCGGAGGAAATTTCGTCAAATTCGACCAAATTTTCCTTGACAAAAATTTGGCCGAATTCGACAAAAGTTGGACTTGGACGAATTCTGGTAAGTCAAATATGTTCGAAATTTGGCTAAATTTGACCGAGTTGACCCTGGCTAAATTGTGGTCGAATTCGGCATAGTCAAACCTTGGCCGAATTCAATTGAATCGACCTGGATTAAAATTTTGGCCAAATTTGATCTAGTTGGCCTAGAGAAAAATTTGGTCGAGACGATCCCGTCTCAAATTTTGCCAAATTTAGTCGAGTTGACCTTGGTCGTAATTTTTCAAAATTTGGTCAAGTGGGCACTAGCCAAAATTTGGTCATGTTAACCCCGACCAAAATTCGACCCAAAAGGCGTCATACAAAATTCAGTTGAAATTTGGCAAAATTTAACTTAATCGGTCCCAATCGAAATTTTGTTAAATCGACCCCAGCCAAAATTTGACCGACTCGACCTCAGCGAAATTAGGTCGAATCCGACTGAGTTGTCCTCAATCAAAATTGGCTAAATGTGGTGGAGTTGACTCTACCTGAAATTTAGCAAAATTTAATCAAGTCTGGTCCGTTAGAATTTTCGCCAAATTTGGACTAGTCGACCTCTACCGAATTCGACTAAGTCGACCTCGACTTAGATTTGGCAAATTTGGACTATGTTTATGCTGACAAACATATGGTCGAATTTAGTCAAAGTAACCCGATTGAAATTTGATTAAATTTAAATATTTTAAGTTGACTAATATATTTTTTAAATTTATTAATTTCAAATTTTTATATATGAAAATAAATATTCTTAAATTGAAAGTTTAACTCATAAGAGAAATTCAATTGTTTTATCCAAACAATAAATTTAAATATAAGATATTTCAATTACTTATCAAGCATATTATTTAGAAAATGAAGGGAATCCAATTACAAGGAATTCAAATGCAATGCATTTCAATTTTTTAGAATTGTTGAAAGGCTTCATTCAAACATAAGGTAACAAAATGTTGTTCTTCTTGGTTGAGATATCGCAACCATGTTGAGAAACAGTGACTTCCACGAACTTGCATTCGTTGTTGTTGTTGTCTCGTTGAGTTTGGTATGAAATTTTGAGTATAAGACTTGACATTAATTAGTGATCTTATAACGGTCTGATAGCGAGTGGAATAATATGGCCAACAAACAACAAATCTCATTAGGACAAGCTCTAATAATGACTCTAATACCATGTTAAGAAGTTAACTTCAAACCTAACTCAACTCAAAAATATCAACTTATAAGATGATATTTGCATTTATTTATATACTTTAAATTGAGCTTGTCACCGGTTGATATAAAATTTCCGACGTTAATAGTGTCTATACGTAGCTTGTGAGAGAAGGGTGGAATCATATGTATGTTTTCACGGGTAAATGCTTCTTTGGTAATATTCTTCTATTCATATTTGACAAGATGGAAGATAGAATTTAGCATCTATTAAATAACAATTTCACTACCACTACAAATAAAAAATACATTAGATTCACATCCTTACACAATAACATAACTCATTTTTATATATATATATATATATATATATATATATATATATATATATATATATATATATATATATATATATATATATAAACATGATATTCTAATATAAGTGATTAAAAGAACTTATTCGAGATTAACAGAAATTAGTTATAAGTGATCACATATTGACTGCCACTAGAAATAAAAAACACTTTAGATTCACATCCTTACAAAATAAAACTAATCATTTTAATTATATATATATATATATATATATATATATATATATATATATATATATTGAAAAATAAAAAATATAATTGAAATATTGATATAATAATTATTAATGAGGTGTTTTTTGGTTGGGCAATGTCAAAATATCACCGCCAACTAAAATTTCAGCGATTCACAAACCCTCCAATGACCATTCGATTCAAATATTTTTGAAGATAGAAATGCAGGTTAACTATTATGGAAAAAAAAAAAGTGTTCTTTAACAAAACATCATTCCTGATTGAACAACATTATTTCCAACTTATTACTAGTATTTATTTTTCGTTTTTTCACTTCATCTTTTAAATGTTTGCTCTAATCAATTGTAAATTCTTAATAATTAAGTACTGTATTTGTCAGTACTACACTTTTATTATAAATTCAAATAATAACTTTTAAAGTATAGTGTACTCCCTTTCTCAAATAGTTAAGCATTTATAATTTTTCAACATCTTTCTTTTAATTGTTATGTAAACAAACATACTTCTCTTTTTTTAATTAATTTAAACATGTTTTTAGTTTCTTAATTTTTACTAAAATTTAAATTCAAACAACCCTCATACAATTTTGTCTTCAAATTTAACAAATGAATATACATAAGAAAATGCTAAAATGCTGACCGTTGTTCTAAACACACTATGAAACTAATTAAATTAATAAGTATAAAATTCATAATTAAATGTAACATTAAATGAATTTTAATTTGAATATTTATTACAAAAATGTACATAATTGTGTTATGTAAATTGTAATTAATAATTTATTTCATGCATTAAAAAATTAATATAATTAAATAATAAAATAATTTTAATGTAGTTAAATAAAACTATATTAAAAATATAAATATTATAACACTATTTTAGTTTAAAAGGAATATTCATATTAAATTTACTTTAGAGATTAACCACTAAATGAAAAGAAGTGCATATGTAAAGGTATGATAAGATGAAAAATACTTTAGAAATATATAAATAATATTCAAATATCAAACTAGTTAAATTGAAATAATAAAAATTATTTTGGCAAAATAATAAGAGTTCTTCAAATCAAACAAAAATTAAGTATAAGAGAATAAACAAAATAAACTTTTTGAATTACCTAGTAAAAACAATGATAAGATTTAACATGTTGAACTTAAATTAAGAATTAAACATTCTTATGTTAAAAAAATAAATAATAATTAAAAAGATTAAAATAAAGTAGAACTATTCAAATTTGGATGATAAAAAATAATTAATTTATATATATAATTTGAATATAAGTGCAAAAGCTTCTCATAAGAAAATATTAATTTGAAGTTGCGAATGGTATGCAAAACAATTAGAAAAAAATGTATTATTAAAAGAAAGAAAAAGATTACAAAAATAGAAACTAAAAAATATATATATATATATATATATATATATATATATATATATATATATATATATAAAAGTTTCGAGTATTTTAGTAATTAAACTAGGACAAAATTTATTTATAGTCATTAAATTAATGCGAAAATTTCGTGTCAAAATAAAAATCAATTTAAACTTTAAACGATATTTACGAATTTATTTATTATATATTAAGTATATATATCACTGACTATTTGTGTATAAAGAAATTACAAACGTATAATTCTAATCATTTTTATATCGAGGAATGTATTAAAAAAGCAGAATAAGTTATAATCGTGAAGCACACTCAAAGAATTTTCCTTTTTTTTTTTTCTTCTTAAATTATCTTGTGATCTGAAGAGAAAAAAAATTCAGATTCCCCATTAACTTGATATATCAGTAACATATTCTTAGCAATATATAAAGTTCGATATTGGCATAGAATATTGAAGAAATAAGCATGAAGAGATTGCCTTATTCATTTATTTTATTAATGTGTTGATCCTTTTTTCCTATATTTTGCTTAAATATAAAAGCATGATGGCTTAGATGGATAGGTGGAGAGATTAATTTAGGTTAAACCAAAATTACACTACATCTGACCCAATTATCCTTTCACTATCAAACATGTAAGACCATACACAATTAGAGTCATATCCCACATTCTAAGTAGCTTTTGACGATGTAAAACACTATATCAACCCAGAGCTGCAATAGTTTATAGAAATTTGCTTACTCAGAAAACGATCATAACGCTCATTTTCTGCAGAAAAAACTACTCCATGCAGTTCCTGCATGTTTTAATTGTGCCTAAGGAGTTTTGTAATTCATAACAACAAAGCATTTTTCGTAACTGGAGCCATTACCGTTGCCTTGAAACCGTGCAGCAGTGTTGTTAACAGTGACTCTCGTTCCTTGCACAGAAGCTTCAGTGCCACCACTGTTCCCTCTCCCTTCTGCTTGTAAGAGGATATATTCGTTCCCTGTGAACGCACTCTCAACAAAAGCATTGATATATTTTGGGGGTTCTCCATTGACCTGGCGCTGAATCTGTGGAGTAGAGCGTTCAAGCAAACTTTCTGTGTTCAAACGTAGAATATTTAATTTGAAGGGGCCTCTAAACGTGACCGAAAGTCCATTCACTTTATGGCATTCAATGTTCACGTAAAAACCCAGTTCCATTCTAAGGCCTTGAGAACAATAATGCTCAACCTTCCAAGTCATTTTATTCACACCGGGAAGCGTCACATAATAGACAGAAACTCTCTTCTGACAGAACATTATAGTGCCGAAGCTTACCTTGTCGTCGTTAGTGGATGATGGAGAATAAGTAGTGCCTGCTTCAACCACTCTCACCAGACGATAGTTGAAATATCCGTAGTTATTATCTCTTTCAGCGATGAGCTCCATGTGGACGCGAACGGGGTGATCATCGCACAAACAGTCTGCGAGTCTCAGTAACACCTTTTCTGGTCTCACGCTCAAACGAAAGATGCTGAACTTAGATTTATCATTGATGCAAGTGTATACCACAGCGTACTCTTGAGGATATTCTGCACTTGACCATTTGTAGAGCTCTATCTCCAGATCTAAACTCCATATATTTCCCATGCTGGAATTGGTGTGTGTATTTGTATCACCACTGCTACACTTGTATATGGATGCTATGCTATCAGGAAATGTTTAGGGTTTTAAATATAACTAGCGTGTTGCTTGTAATAGACTCTGAAGCAAGATACCACCCTTAATGGTGTGTCCCCACATTGACATAGATGACCGGTTAAACATGTGTTAGATAATCTATGGAAGTGTCGAATTTTAAAATTTTTGTTTTTTTTTTTTGAGTGGACCTTATAATTATGACTAAAACCAAGTCAAGTACATGTTGTCCGATGATTTAATTTACAATAATGATATTTGAACTTCATTTTTAGACTCAATTTTGACATTGCGAACGTGGCACCGTATTTAAGTTTTAAAAATTGATTTTCATTAAATGAAATTAATCCTTGCACGTGTGGACAATTGTGGAGGCAAAAGGGAAAAGGGTTTCAGAGAGAGAAAGGAGAAGCATGTTCTTTGATTGAGAGAAGACAAAGGTGATTGAGAGAAGACATCAACGTGAAGACATCGAAGAGAAGACCTATTTCTATTGTTGTCATCGATGCCAACAGTGGTTTGTAATTTTCCTTTTATTGTATCTCACACCTTTCCCAAACCTTCATCTTCATCATTTTTGTCACCCAACTGTGATTTGTTAATCTTTTTTGCAGAGAGAACCCGCAACCCAAACATCTAAATGTTTGGTTTTTGTGAGATTCATCAAAAAAGTTGAAACATTGGGTTTATTTAAGTAAAAAATCAAATCTTTGGGCAATAGGAGTCATTGCAAACAATGGATGCAGTAGGAGTGATTACAAGGCTGGGAGAATCAAGTTTTTTGGGTGCTGTTGTTGGAATCCTTCCTTCGTCAACGTTCATTTCATTGTGGGTTCTGTATGTGGGGAGTAGTGCTGTAATAAGTGGGGAGTTTTTCTTCACATTTTGAGCATCAGTTGCAGTAATTTTATGCAAAATATCAAACTTAAATATTAACACAATATGTTCAATGTAATGAAACCATAACTATTTACATTAGTACAAAATTGAAAAACAACTTATTTGGATTCGGGTGATGAAAATATGCCCTATAAGTTATGGACATATGTGGGAAGTACTAATGGATTAAGTGGCGACAACATTTTGACATTATTGTGCTATCATATGATAACAATGAACATTTTAACAACACACCTCCATTATTTTTTGTTTCATTCAAACTTTAGCTTCAACATAAAAACATCATTTACTTTGCCTTGATCAGTCTATACTAAAAATGAATTGCTTTCTGCAGTCACAAATAAGTGGGAAGCAACGTGTAATTAAGTGGGGAGCTGTTGTACAATTTTTGAATAAACATTTCAATTGTCGATTGGCACACCTTTACCACAATAGAGTTATATTATTTGTAACTCCCATCACAATTCAATTGTAAAATAAAACAACCATTTACTTGGATTGTACCACTCATTAAAAAAAATGAGGTACCTACTGCTGTCATGCATAAGTGGGGACTTAGGTCAAATTAAGTGGGGACCTGCGGTATATTTTTTGAACAATTTTTTCAAGTTTTGCTAGACATAGATTTTTAATAACACACCTCCAATGTTTTTGGTTTCATTCAAACTTCAGCTTCAACATAAAAGCACAATTTATTTTGTCTTGATTGGTCTTTACAAAAGATTAACTAGTTTTTGTTGTCATTAATAAGTGGTGACCAATGTGTAATTAATTGGGATTTGCACTAAACTTTTTTATTAAGTTTTCCAGGTTTTGCTACACAAAGATTTTTGACAACACACTTCCATTATTTTTGGTTTCATTCAAATTTCAGCTTCAACATAAAAGCATAATTTACTTTGCCTTGATCAGTCTATACTAAAAATGAATTGCTTTCTGCAGTCATAAATAAGTGGGATGCAACGTGTAATTAAGTGGGGAGCTGTTGTACACTTTTTGAACAAACATTTCAATTGTCGGTTGGTATACCTTTTCCACAATATAGTTATATTATTTGTAACTCTCATCACAATTCAACTGCAAAATAAAACAACCATTTACTTGGATTGGACTACTCATTAAAAAAAATGAGGTATCTGTTGCTGTCATGCATAAGTGGGGACTTAGGTCAAATTGAGTGGGTACCTGCGGTACATTTTTTGAACAAGTTTTTCAAGTTTTGCTATACATAGATTTTTGATAACACACCTCCAATATTTTTGGTTTCATTCAAACTTCAATTTCAACATAAAAGCACAATTTACTTTGTCTTGATTGGTCTTTACAAAAGATTAACTAGTTTTTGTTGTCATTAATAAGTGGTGACCAGGGTGTAATTAATTGGGACATGCGCTACACTTTTTGAATAAGTTTTTGAAGTTTTGCTACACAAAGATTTTTGACAACATACCTCCATTATTTTTTGTTTCATTTAAACTTCAGCTTCAACATAAAAGCATCATTTACTTTTCCTTGATCAATCTATACTAAAATGAATTGGTTTCTACAGTCATATATATGTGGGAAGCAACGTGTAATTAAGTGGGGAGTTGCGCTACACTTTTTGAGCAAACATTTTAATTGTCGGTTGTCATACATTTTCCACACCAGAGTTATATTATTTGTAACTTTCACCATAATTCAACTATAAAATAAAACAACCATTTACTTGGATTGGATCACTCCTTAAAAAAAATGAGGTACTTGCTACTGTCATGCATAAGTGGGGTCTTAGGTAAAATTAAGTGGAGACCCGCGGTACATTTTTTGAACAAGTTTTTCAAATTTTGCTAGACATAGATTTTTGATAACACACTTCACTATTTTTGGTTTCATTCAAACTTCAGCTTCAGCATAAAAACACAATTTACTTTGCCTTGATTGGTCTCTACAAAAGATAAACTGATTTATACTATCATTAATAAGTGGTGACTAAGGTGTAATTAACTGGACCTACGATATACTTTTTGAATAAGTCTTTCAATTTTGGGTTGACAGAACATTTTCACAACATAGGTCCACTGTTTGTGGTTGCCATCACATGTCCAAGTGTAACATAACACAACCATTTACTTGGATTCGATCATTCATCACAAAAAATCAATTGTCTGCTTCTGTCATGCATAAGTGGGAACTTATGTCAAATTAATTAGGAAGTTGCAGTATTTTGTTTTTCAAGTTTTTCTAGACAAACATTTTTGACAACACACCTCCATTGTTTTTTGTTTCATTCAAACTTCAACTACATAAAATCATCATTCAAACTTCACCTCCATTGTTTGTCATTTCCATATAAGTTGAATTGTAACATAAAATCACCATTAACTTTGCCTTCAATAGTCCTTACCATAAATGAAGTGGTTTTTGCTGTCATAATTAAGTGGGGAACACAATGTAATTGAATGTGGAGTTGCAATAGACTTTTTCAACAAGTTTTGAACTTTGCAAATCCAAATTTTTTCACAATACTTTTACACATTAAAAAACATACAACTAATTTTACAATTGCACATTAACAATTTCCTACATGGACAACAATTTGGCATATACAATCACAACTAAATCAAGCAAAATATACATGCACTATTATTTTATACAAAAATATGGTTAATACATAAGTTTTTTAAGTCATACAACAACTCTAACAATTACTACTAATTTGTACATGTTCTGAAGTTTACAACAATCATAAACCTATCAAACTATTTTAAATTCCTTCTCTTTCTATATTCAACAAACAATTTTCATATTGTTAGACTCTTTAACCGCATTCGAGGTTCTACCTTCATATAGTCATACATATTGATATGTTGTCATGTTCTCATCATGACCAAGACCTGCAAATAAAAAGATAATTGTGTATTATAATTATTGGAAATTGAAGAGGTTTGTTTGTATACTTAGTAACAAAAATGACAATGGAAGTGTTTACATAACTAGGGATTGGATTTAAAAATGGATCATACTAATTACATTGAAGTGATTATGAAGAAAATAATGGATTGGATACAATCCTTTGACAAAAAAGTTTCACACCAACTCTGAAACACATGTGGGGAGCCATATACAAATAAATGGGGAGTTGCGTTGGGATTTCGGTTCATGTTTACAACAGTTTTAAATTTGTACACACCATTTTCTGTGTACTTAAAATTGAGCATAATGGACGCACTCACAACATACTTCTCACCCAACCCGCAAACAACAAAATATTCTACCCCACAACATACACACACCAATAACAAAGAAATGGAAAACACCCATAATAGATGCATCCACACTACATTGCTAACCCAACCTGCAAACAATGAAACATTCCACCACACAACACACACCAACAACAATGAAATGGAAAACACCAAATTGTTGCCCATCAATCGAAATATACAGTCAACACGAGAATGCCTTACCAATTTGTGAACGAAGACAACGACGAAAGACGAGACGAATTACCGATGCTTGTAGGAAGTGAACGAACACCCAAGTCCCCTTTAAAAACTCGAACAACGAAATGGAATGGAATGCCCTGCAACCCACCCAAAAATAAATGAACCAGAAATATGGTAATACCCTACAAAATTTCAAGGAAGCCAAAGGATTGAAAATAGGAATGGAAATGAGTTCTTTGTGTTTGTGAAAATGAGTTCTCTGAACCAAAGATTTAAACTTTGGATGGTTCTCTTTATCAAAACCTTTTGCCTCTTTTCTCCTTTTTTTCCCACACGCGTGACAGTTTCCCAAAGAAAAAGAAAACAATTTTTTTAAATAAAAAAATAAGTGACACGTCATTGATGTCAAAACTAAGTCAAAAAATTATGTCGATATATCATTTTCGTTTAATTTAAATGGAAAGAGGTCTTTTATAGGTTAAGATAGAGTCTATAAAAAAACGTGTAAGTAGTGACGGTTATTTTTGTATTTTACGTTATTTTTAACCGTTATTATTTATTTGAGCGACATTTTCCAGAAATGTTGTAATTTTTATTGTCACAAAGTATAATATGGTGGTTTAAGATGAACTACCGCAACAATCGTCATTTTATACTATATATACAATGGCGATTTAAAAATGTAAATAACGTCAATTAAAACTCCACGTAATATTTTTAATAGAAAACAAATTAAATGAAAAAATTTGGACAGAAGAAATGAGAGAAAATTTGTTGGCATATCCATCGGGCTAGTAGGTTCTTGATATAGGGCTCTTTATTGTAACCCTTGGAATCATCAATTGGAGGTATGAGGTTAGAGAGAGTACTCTCACACATTGTTGTTCTATTTTAGGTTTCATTTTCTTTATTCTTCATATTGGAGAGCAGTATTACTTTGATATATTGGTTGGTTGTAGACACTTATTTGTACTTTTTGATTTGACTTTCTTATACTTATAATTTTAGCGAAAATTGATTCAATGGTTTGTGCTTGTGGGTTTTTACTTCTCACATTAAGAGTATTTTTCCACATTAAAAATATCGGTATTGTCTTTTGTAATTATTATTGTCATTTTTTATTGTTGTTGGTCCTTATAGATTCTTGTAAGTTTGGGTGAATTATTTCCAATGCGTACTTTGGTATTTTTTGTTATTGTTATTGTTTTATTCCATCGAGTAGTATCATAGCTCTTTGTTTCGGGTTGCTTGAATAATGGAGGTAAATACGAAGATGATTGTAATAAATAGTACAAATAATCATTTATGGAAGGACAAGATTTATTAAAATATCAAATAAAATTTTATGAGAATCAAAACATTTATTAAATTTACAAATATTAATAAAAATAAAATTGATAAAATTTAAAAATATTTTTGAAAAATTACAAAAAAAAACACATATTCTAATTTAAAAATATTTTAAATGTCTTTTTATTCTCATTCTTTATTTTCTTATGAAATCTTTTTTTATATACTAATAAAAGTTATAATAAACAATTTGAATGAAACACAAATAATAAAAGAAATTTAGTATATCATCTTTTAAACTTTAATACATGTTAGATGACGATAAACAAGATTCATGACAATAATATTAAATTATTATATTATTGTAAGTAAATTTTTCTATACAATTATAGTAATAGAATTACACTTATGAATGAGTTAGAAAATAAAAAATAATTATAGAAAAATATATAAAATGAGTATTTTTCATGATAAAAATAAACAAAAAAAAATAGAAACAATTTGATATATCATTGAATGAAATTGTATAGATGAAAACAAATATATAATTAAAGATATGATAAGATTTAAAATACTTTAGAGATTTGAAAAAAAAAATCAGATATCAAACTAGTTAATCTAAGATAATAAAAATTGTTTTAACAAAATAAAAAGAGTTATTCAAATCAAACAAAAATTAAGTATAAGAGAATAAAGATTTTTTTTTTTGCAATACCTAATAAATGAAGGATTTAAGATGTTGAAAACTTAAATTAAGAGTTAAACATTCTTATGTTAAAAAAATAAATAATAAATAAAGAGATAAGAAAAAGTAGAAATATTCAAATTAGGGTAATAAATAATATTTAATTTACATACATAATTTGAACATAAATGCAAGAAAAATTATCTACAAGATGTGAATTGATTTCATTGTAAGCAAAATAAATTAGAAAAAAAAAATGAATTGATTTATTCATTTATTTTATTGATGTGTTGATTCTTTTTTCCTATATTGCTTAAATGTAAAGCATGATGGCTTAGATGGATATGTAGAGAGATTAATTTAGGTTAAACCAAAATTACAATACATATCTATGTAAAACACTGTATCAACCCAGAGCTGCAATAGTTTATAGAAATTTGTTTACTCAGAAAACGATCATAACACTCATTTTCTGCTGAAAAACTACTCCATGCAGTTCCTGCATGTTTCAATTCGTGCCTTTAGGAGCTTTGTATTTCATAACAACATGGCAATTTTCGTATCTGGAGCCATTACCGTTGCCATGAAATTGTGCAGCAGTGTTGTTAACAGTGACTCTCGTTCCTTGCACAGAAGCTTCAGTGCCACCGTTCCCTCTCCCTTCTCCTTGGAAGAGGATATATTCCTTCCCTGTGAACGCACTCTCAACAAAAGCATTGATATATTTTGGGGGTTCTCCATTGACCTGGCGCTGAATCTGTGGAGTAGAGCGTTCAAGCAAACTCTCTGTGATGATACGCGGGGCCTTGAATTTGAATGGACCTCTAAACTTGACCGAAAGTCCATTCACTTTATGGCACTCAATGTTGACGTGAAAACTCACTTCCGTTATAAAACCTTGGGAACATGAATGCTCAACTTTCCAAGTCACTTTATTCACACCGGGAGGCGTAACAGAATAGGAAGAAGCTCTCTTATGACATAATATAGTGATGAAGCGTACCTCGTCGCCGTGATTGGATGGTGGAGAATAAGTAGTGCCTGCTTCAACCACTCTCACCAGACGATAGTTGAAATATCCGTAGTTATTATCTCTTTCAGCAATGAGCTCCATGTGGACGCGAATGGGGTGATCATCGCACAAACAGTCTGCGAGTCTCAGTAACACCTTTTCTGCTCTCACGCTCAAACGAAAGATGCTGAACTTAGATTTATCATTGACGCAAGTGTATATCACAGCGAACTCTTGAGGATATTCTGCACTTGACCATTTGTAGAGCTCTATCTCCAGATCTAAACTCCATATATTTCCCATGCTGGAATTGGTGTGTGTATTTGTATCACCACTGCTACACTTGTATATGGATGCTATGCTAGATCAGGAAATGTTTAGGGTTTTAAATATAACTAGCATGTTGCTTGTAAGTGACTCTGAAGCAAGATACCACCCTTAATGGTGTGTCCCCACCATTAAAACATGTCAGATACATTGACTTAGTATGACCACTAAGACATGTGTTAGATAATCCCATGGAAGTGTCGAAATTAAAAAAATTTTACTTTTGTGTTTACATTTAAACAAACAGATAGTGTATTTTGCATTTATATGTTCTAAGTTTCTCTTTCTCTCTGTGAAATGAATAACCTTTTTTCTGCATTCTTAAGGGAAAAATGATTTATGGGCATAAAAAAAATATGCATTAAGACTATAATATGCACTTAGTTCATGGAAAATGAGCTTTTGTCCACTTTTGAAATAAAAATAACATCATTGAACTAAAGAATGCCAGTTTTGAAATTGAGTAGAAGATCTTCCATAGAGAAGAAATCAAGCAGGAAACAAAGCGTTCGAAGTATAGGAGAACGTGAAGATGATGATAGTGTTCCAAAGAGAAAGAAAAAGCAATAACTTGTCAAATATGGAGAATACTGAACAATGTGTATATGTAAACAGACACCTGCACGTAGATGTTCCTTTTTTCTTGCTTGGCTCTTTATGTTCTTCTAGCTTTAGCTCTTGAACGAAATAGGAAGTATCTACTATCAGCTACAAATTATTATCCTCCAAGTCAATAATTCAGCTGATTCAAGTTCCTCCTCATTCTTAACATTATCACCCCAAAATTTTGAAAAAATTCTAATATCCCTTTCCATCTCCTTGGACTGAATACTTGATGTTTTTAATCTTTGAAAAGAAAACCTTTATACAAATTCTTTCTACACGGATTAAAATAATCTAGTTTTGATTTAGTACACATGTTTAGAGCGATTACATATTTGTAAATAATAAGAATGAATTCAATTTTTAAGGATTGCAGAAAAAAATTTAGTGCTTTTAGGAATTAAAAACATTTACTCTTGATGCTTTTGCTGCATACAAATTGATGCTTTTGCATCTTATACTTTCTTCATACACCTTATGCATTTTCAAATTGAGTAATTCAGAAAATTATTTCCAAATTGAGTCATAAATTGTTTTTGAATAAAGCTTTGAATTTTTTATTCTAGAATGTATTTCTAGATATGTCATTTAGGAATGTAGTTCTGTATTGAACATTCTGAAATTAAAGCCCGGATTGAGTAATTGTTTTGGTTACTCATCCTTTTTGTGGTTTCTTCTTACTGCTAACTATGGCTTTGGCTAAGACAGAAAGAATAGGAGGATGCAGAAGATAATGACATTATCCTAGTAAGAAAACAATAATAATAATAATAATAATAATAATAATAATAATAAAGTGCTGTGAGATGTCACTAAGAGTCTACTGCAGTAAAGTAGGAAGGTTGAAACTTAGATGGCAAATTCAGATTATGTTAAGAGATAAAATTCCTAGAATTAAAGGGAGAATAAATCAGGATCAAATCATTTCATGATATTTTCTTTTTTCAGAAATAAGCTGCTTTGTCTATTTTCTAATTTATATGTTTGCAAATCATTCTCACCAGTACTAGAATAAAGTTTTATTCCCTTCCTATCTACATATTACCATTACTGCTAAGAGGGACATAGGATCCAATGTGTATGAGTCAGGTACGGGGTATTGAGTGTAATTATGAATTCAGTGTAATTTTCTTAATTATTTATTGTCAAACCCAAGTTTCATAAATATATGAGAATGATTGCACTATAATACAATAGTTATCCCAGGTTGTGCAATTTTTTAAGCCATATGATTTTGCTAAGGAGTTTTTAAAACTAAATGATTGTGACTTGATGTACTATTGCAACCACTGTTTTGTATATAGAAATAAGCTGCTATTGTCTATTTTTTTATTTATATGTTTGCAAATCATTCTCATCAGTATTAGAATAGTTTTATTCCCTTCCTATCTACATATTACCATTACTGCTAAGAGGGACATAGGATCCAATGTGTATCAGTCAGGTAAGGGGTATTGAGTGTAATTATGAATTCAGTGTAATTTTCTTAATTATTTTTTGTCAAACCCAAGTTTCATAAAATATATGAGAATGATTGCACTATAATACAATAGTTATCCCAGGTTGTGCAATTTTTTAAGCCATATGATTTTGCTAAGGAGTTTTTAAAACTAAATGATTGTGACTTGATGTACTATTGCAACCACTGTTTTGTATAAAGAAATATATCTCTGTTTCTAGTTGTTGGCTGTGCTAACATTCTTGTCCATTTTCAATGGTGTTCCATTAATCAAATACACCAGCAAAATGCACAGTATATTGCAATCAGCAATATGCACAGCATAGAACCTTGATCTGAGTTTTATTTCCACATGGATCTTCAAACCCTCTACTTCATATCCACTCTCATTTTTATGTTTATTGTACACAAAATAATAACAAAGAAATGTGCCTCAACTCCAAAATTGCCACCAGGGCCATGGAGGCTACCTATCATAGGGAACATACACAACCTTGCTGGCTCACTTCCCCATCGTAGACTGAGAGATTTATCAGAAAAATATGGAGCCTTGATGCATCTGAAGCTTGGAGAGGTTTCTACCATTGTGGTTTCATCTGCAGAGTGTGCTAAAGAAGTGTTAAAAACCCATGATCTTATCTTTGCATCAAGGCCTCCAATACTAGCTTCAAAGATAATGTCTTATGATTCTATGGGCATTGCTTTCTCTCCTTATGGTGATTATTGGAGACAGCTAAGGAAGATTTGTGCGTTGGAGCTGTTAAGCTCGAAACGTGTCCAATCTTTCCAGCCAATTAGAGAGGAAGAGCTCACTAAATTCATAAAAAGCGTTGCTTCAAGAGAAGGGTCAACCATCAATCTCACCAAAGAAGTCCTTACAACAATATCTACAATTGTTTCAAGGACAGCTCTTGGAAGCAAGTTTAGGGAGCATCAAAAGTTCATATCAGCTGTAAGGAAAGCCACAGAGGTTGCTGGAGGTTTTGACTTGGGAGATTTGTACCCTTCTGCTGCATGGCTTCAGAACATCTCAGGGTTGAAGTCTAAGATTGAGAAGTATCATCAACAAACTGATCAGATAATGCAGAGCATCGTGGATGATCGTAGAAAGACTAAGTCAAGTGCTGCACAAGGCCAGGGTAAACTAGTGGAGAATGATCTTGTAGATGTTCTCATGAAGGAGGAGTTTGGCTTAAGTGACAATGGTATCAAGGCAGTGATTTTGGTAAGAGTATTTACATCTCCCATCAATGTTATTTTCATAGTAGAAACTGATGAACAATTATTATCTTTTCCCTATGTGCTTTTAGTTCTATCAAATTGCTGCTGTGTGCTGATAACTTCTGAATGTGCTAGTTAACTTCCAAACTGTGATTAGAAAATATATCTACACAAACAAGAAGCAAAACTAAGTTGCTACTTGTTCCATCGCAAAGAATATTAGTATTCCTGCAAGTGTTTCCTGTAAAATTGAGATGAATAATATGATATCATGAATTTGAATTAGGATATCTATGGAGGGGGGAGTGAGACATCATCTACCACCATAACATGGGCAATGGCAGAGCTAATAAAAGATCCAAGAGTGATGAAGAAGGTACAAGCTGAGGTAAGAGAGGTATTTGGTAAAGAAGGAGACCCTAATGAAAGTGAGATGGAGAATCTAAAATATTTGAAATGTGTTGTGAAAGAGACATTGAGACTGCATCCTCCTGTTCCCCTTCTACTTCCAAGAGAGTGTGGAGAAGCTTGTGAGATAAAAGGGTATCACATACCAATGAAAAGCAAGATGATTATCAATGCTTGGGCCATTGGAAGAGACCCAAATCATTGGTCTGAGGCAGAGAGGTTTTATCCTGAGAGGTTCATTGGAAGTGATGTTGACTACAAAGGCAATAATTTTGAGTATATTCCATTCGGTGCTGGAAGAAGAATGTGCCCTGGCCTCACATTTGGCTTGACCAGTGTGGAGTTTCCTCTTTCATTGTTATTGTATCATTTTGATTGGAAAGTTCCCAATGGGATTAAGAATGAAGATTTGGATATGACTGAGGCTTTTGGAATATCAGTTGGCAGAAAAGATGATTTGCAACTCATTCCTGTCACTTTCCATCCTTGAAAGAGCTGAGGTTAAGGAGAGTTTATATAAACTGTTTGATGTTTTTCTTAGCCTTTCCATTCTACTGAACAAATATAAAGAAAAATATGCATTTGGACACCAAGATTGGGTTGTTGGAAGATTACTAATGATATTTATAGTTTAAACAAGATATTTTTTTGGTTTCGAGCAAAACTGTGTCCAATAATTATATATTATATATTGTGGATATGAATTAAATATTTAGTTTTTTAAATAACAAATGTTCTTTTAAATTTTCTAAAACATATTTCATTTTAATCACTTATTTAAAAATTTACCGTATAATATATTTTTCATGCAACATATATTACCAATTTTCAATTTTTTGTATAATGAAATTGCTCAAAGCTTCGTAAAACGGATATGGTGAATTTTTGTTTCTTATGCAAATGTAAAGGAAATATCATTATAGATTTATAAGTTATGTGATGTGATAAGAAGAGAAAGATATAGAAAGAGAAATGTATCTCCTATTAGTGTATAGATCCTAAGCTACCTTTAAGTTCACCTTCTCTTTTAAGTTTTCATTATGCTTTTCCTTGCTATATATGTTCTTAACTAATATATTTTACCTCAGTATATTCTTCTTTTCGCTATCAGCTTGGGCGCGTAACTTGGCGACGACCTTTGCCGATGGTGGCTTAGATAAGGAAGCGAAGATGCAATTCTTCCAAGTTCGCAGCCAAGCCCAGGAGGCTCAGCGCCATTCTTGTGGAACATGTCGAAGATGCGACAGAGGCGAAGTGAGTTAAGCCTCTTATAGTGGAGGCGAAGCAAGTTGAGGCTCTTGTAGCCGAGGCAAAAGGAGGGCGATATGGTAGAAGCAAAATAAAACTGATAGAAGATGAAAAGGTTTTACCTTTGTTTTCTTCAAAGAGTTTATTCTTCTCCAAAAAAAAAAAAAATTCAACAATAATCG
>Ga0214542_1005250_pt1 | contig 24856 bp, 10 predicted proteins | sample CNSS1metaG_FD_160096 | JGI IMG/M metagenome (GOLD analysis project Ga0214542, IMG submission 160096) | Root nodule microbial communities from cowpea collected in UCLA plant growth center, Los Angeles, California, USA - CNSS1 | ecosystem: Host-associated > Plants > Roots > Nodule | place: USA...
GGGGGGGGGAGCCGCACCTTCATCGGGAGAAGTTAAAATATCATACCACCTCTATTATCTCGGGAGAGGAGGGACACAAAAAAAACATACTTCCTTCACACCCTCAACGGACCAGACCAACACCAATCTTTCTTTCTTCATTTTTTTCACCACCCACTAAATCTCAATCACATTCAGAAGCCCAGGCTCACTCACGAACATATCCATTATACAATATCAACCAACACAATTTCCTTCACCTCTCCCGCTCCCAGTTATCATCCATTCACCATCGGGTCCCTCCAACACTAGCCACCACTCCAAAATTTCCAGAATACAGTATAAACCAACATAGAGGAAAAAAGAAACAAAAGAAGGAGGAGGAAACAGTCGTCGGCACCAGCACCGCTGCCGGTGAGTCAGAGTTTCAAATGGAGATGTGCGACAACGGCATGGTGTTGTGGCATGGTTACGAGCCCCGATTCAACGCGAAGAGCGAGAAGTTTGGGTGACGCCAGTGGAGGCTCTGATTGCGACGGACATCGCCGGCGACGACTTTCGTCGATGGGACTGCTGTGTTTCGCGCATTCCACGGGAGGGAAGGAGGACGATGCCGCTGCAACACCGACGACGCCTTTTGTGGTGGCCAGCGACGTTAATGGGCACTCCGGTGACGAATGGCTTTGTCGGTGACGAACGTGGTACATGCAGTGGCTGTAGCTGCTGTTTGCATCTGTGTAATCTGCGGTGGTGCTCGGTGGGGAGACGTCCCACGCTGCGTGAAGGGGAAGAAGAATCCCTTTGAGGTTTTCTGCAAGAGACAAAGGAAAGACTTCCTAAACTCATCATTTCTTCGTGCACCCCTGGTTTCATCTCTTACACCTCCTCATTTTGTATTAGCTTGTTCTTGTGCACTCCCATATTGTGTTAACTCGCACCCCCGCTGACTTTGATTATCGTTCTGGGCCCGATTATTATTCTGCATCTGTTTTTGTGTTTACTCGTTGCACCCCACTTTCATTTCATTGCACACACTTCACAGTGCACCATTCTTTTGCTATTCCCACACTTCATGTTTTTTTTCTTTTCTTTTTCTTTTTTTTTGTTATTTGGACCGATTCGTAAATTTTCAAACATGAACAACCTAAAAAAAAAAATATGTTTTAAAAGTAATTATAAAAATAATAATTTTCTTTCTAAGATAATATAAAAAAAAATACAAAATTAGAAAATGAAAAATAATTAAATGTGTCTTCAAAGGTATGAGCACTCGTGTGCTCGTTTGCATCGTCCTGGTACTTAATATCTTTCTTTTCAAAATAATTAAATACGTTTTCATAGATATGAGTATGTGTGATCGTCCGCATCCTAGTACTTATTATCTTTTTTTTTAAATAATTAAATATGTTTTAAGGACCTTACTCATGTGATCGTCCACATTCTCCTGGTACTTGGTCCCTCTTCTTTTTTTGAAAATACCAAAATTTTTTTACTCCTTTGTATTTCATTGTCTGCCCAATCGATCGCATCGTGTGATACCTATTTTCAAATAATTCAAAAAACACCAAAAAAATACAAGATTTTCAAAATATAAAAATAACAATATTTTCAAACAAAAATGTCTTTTAAGAACTACGTGATCCTTGATTCTCCACCGTGAAATACGTAGGAGTAAGGTCAGTCCTTGTCGGTTCACCTCCAAAAAATCAAATTATTTTATCAATTGTTTCTCATATCTTTTAAAGAACTACGTAACCCTGATTTCTCATTTTTAATGAGAATACGTAGGACCGAGGTCAATCTTTGTCGGACCCAAAAAATTAAAAAAATATATTTTTGTTTCTTTTTAATATTTTTTTCTTATTATTTTTGGGGAAAATTAATATTTTGAAAACCACATCAACTTTGCATTTTTAATCAAAGGTACCGCCCTCGGGCGGGCGCGGTAGGGTGCTAACACCTTCCCTATGCGTAACCGACTCCCGAATCCAAAATATGGTTTTTCGCAGACTTGTCTTATCTTTATGGTTTTCCATAGTTTTCCAAAAATAACTATGGTGGCGACTCCTAAATCTTTTTTAAACCCGTTTTCTTTTTCGGTTCGCCTTCCCGTCGCGATTCCGGTTGCGACAGCTGGCGACTCCACTGGGGACGCTAGAGAGTCAAGCCATTTAATTAGATATGCAAACTTGATGTGATTTTCCTAATGTTTTCTTTCCCCATTTCTTTCATTTTTGTATTCTTGTCTTTATATGTGTTGTATATATTTTCTTTTTGCATTAATTGTGTGTGAATTACTTTGCTTATTTTGATATATATTGAATTGCTCTACTTGCTTGGGAAATTTTCTGGTTGTTTTGCAGGTGGGGGTTTGGGTATGCATCATGCTCCCTTCACACACACATTATGCATATCATGAGTGGGGCCCTATACCCGGGTCTGTGTAACTTAGAATTAGAGGGGATTGTGTAGCAGTGTCATAGTGGATGAACTTCCCAAGTGGTCATTGTGAGAACCCCAACTAGAGTTTGCTTGTTTCCTTGGTACTCTCACTCTTTGTTGTATACCAATTATTGTGGGAAATATCATGAAGTGGGCCATAACTCTAGTGACCTTGATCCTTAAGTTTAGGGAACCATCTCGGTGAGCGCATGTACTTCACCCTAGACCTTAAGCGCCAAACCTCTATTGAGCACAAAGGGAGATTGCTTGTTTTAATCATCATCTTGTGGTCGAAGGTGGTCGAAGGTGGCCAGAGGGTGTGATGGCAGTGGGTGCAGCAGAGAGAGAGAGAGCGAGAGAGAGAGACGCGAAATGGAGGTGCAGCACAGGGGGCTCGTTCGCGTGGTGGTTGCAACGGCCGGAGGTGGTCGACGGTGGCCGGAGGGTATGGTGGCAGTGGGTGCAGCGGAGAGAGAGAGGGGAAGAAGTTGCAGAGGCGCAGGCACGGGGAAGAAGAAGGGTTCGCGAAATTCGAACCCTAAATAAACCCTATGGCTTCGATTGTTAGGGGAACCGAAGCCATTGACCTCCTTTTGGCACCGGGTCTCCTTGGACCGAGGCCAAACAGCTAATGTCCAGCCACTTTTTTGCTTCGGGTCTTACTGGACCAAGGCCTATACCACTGTTTGGCACCAGTTTTGAGCGAACCGGGGCCTATACCCCTCTTTGGCTTCGGGTATTTAGAGAACCGAGGCCTAAAACTTGGTTCTAATTGCAAAAATGCCACCGTGCCACTATATGCTTCGGTTCCTGGCCAACCGAGACATATAAGGCGAGGTAAAATGGGAATTCTGCACTAGTGTTCTTACAAATTTTGTTACGAAAAGTGTTTTATACAAAATATTTTGCAAGAAAATTGGTAGTAATTTCTTGCAAAAAAAATTTCATAACAAAATTTGTAAGTATTTCCTACGAAAAAAATTCAAAAAAATATTGACAAGAAATATGAGTTTTTTTAATAGTGGATGATTTAGAACAAAGATTAAGATAGGTCAACCCGGACCAAAGGTTGGGACAACCACCTTAGTCCCGACCGAAACTTGGTTGAATTCGGTTGAGTCGTTCCCAGTAGAAATTCATTCAAGTCAACACCGGTGAATTCGACCAAGTCAGCACAAGCCAAAATTCTGCAAAGTCGATCCCTGTCGGCATTCGGTCAAGTCGGTAACGACCAAAATTTCGGAGAATTCAATTAACTTGCTTATGACCAAAATTTAAAGCAATACGACCAAGTCGTTCTCAACTGAAATTCAGTTGAATTCAGCCGAGTCATTCTTGGCCGAAATTCGGGGGAATTCAGTTAAGCCAACATTGGCGAAAATTCAGCCGAGTTTGGCTAAGTCGACCTAGGGCGAAATTCGGTTGTGTCAACCCCAAATGAAATTTAGCCGAGTCAGACAATTTAAAGTTGACCAAATTCGATTATGTCGAACACAACTAATATTTTGTCGAATTTGGCCAAGTTGGTTGTTACCAAAATTTGGTCGTGTTCGGTTGACTCAGCTTAGGTTGAAATTTGACTAAGTTGAGTATGGCTGAAATTCGATTGGGTCAACTCAGCCAATATTTGGACGAATTGGACGAGGTCAGCCCTAGTCAAAATTTGGTTGAATTCGACTGAACCAGCCCTGGCTGAAATTTGGTTGAGATGACGAGTCTGGGCCGATGGTCGAGTCGGGTTGACTGAAGCTTTGGTCGAGACCGATTGGACCGAGTTGAGGATTGAGACGGTTGAGTCGGGCTCACAACACAATTAAAAAATTGAATTTTAATTGCTTTTATAATAAAAGTGGATTTTAGATTGAAAACTTGATCCAAATATTTTGATCTAGATTTAAAATTTGATTCAAATCTTTTGATCCAGATTTTAAGAAAATCAAAACTAATTATGTTGTAAAAATGGATTTGGATCTAAAATTCGATCTAGTTATTTGTATCAGGATTAGATTTTTAAAAATTCAATCCATGCCCACCCCTAGATTATAAGAGAAAGAAACGATGTTTTATTTATAGTGGAGATGTGGGTTTTAACTGAGAGTGTTTTCTAGCTTAATGTGATTATGAACATGTTTAAGTGAGAATACAAGCACCACAAAAATTGCTTATTAGGGTGGGCTAAAAATTAGGGATGACAACCTAACAGGACGGGACAAATTTTATTATCTCATATCCATCCTGAAAAGGAAAAATTTATCATTATCCCTCACCATACCTATAACGAACAGGTATGACAACTTTATCTCATTCTCATCCACATCGGATAATGGGTATATATTCTTACCCATATTCATATATCCACTTTCTTATTATTTCAATATCAATTAATTAATTTTTATCAAAAGGACATATTCTAGTTTTTTTAAGAGTTAAATAGTTTTTTGGTCCCTGAAATTTTAGTGAAAATTAAAATTAGTCCCTCTTTGAAACTTTGGACATATTTAGTCATTCATCTTTAGAAATGCATGAATTTAGTTTTTTAATCAAATTTTGTTAAGTTTATTTCGTATTACAAAAGCGTTTTTTTAGCTAACATTACAGTGAAAATGTGTCAAATAGTATAAACAACTCAAATATTATCATGAAATATTTTGAAAGTGATAAATAATATTCATGACAAATGTATGATCCTAAAATATTTAATTCAGTATAATTATGAAAATTAGTATAATTATTAAAATTATCAGTTATGTTTTGATTATAATCTTTAGAATGAGTAAAATGACAAAAAACTATATAATTCACTTTGTTAGAGTACTTGAGTAAAAAAGATTTATAAATTTAGGTTTGTAAAATAAATTTTCTACGATATGTTCTCCATTAAAGTTGATGAGCACATCATACGTTCGAGGGAGTTTGGAAGTTGAAGAGGCGAATTCCATTGAAGGAAATGGTGAATCCATGAAGTGTTAGAAGATAAAGCAATAATGCAACACAGTGAAAGAGATGATCTCTGTATAGACAATCATTCAAAGTAGCTAAAGACAATAACTTTTTTATACTAGTGGAAACTAGTTAAGGCCATCACTGAACACCTTTTACTTTAGCCATTCAAGAATTCAGACCAACATCCACTTTGAACCACAGAAAAAAATAATAATAATAATAAGTATGAAAACCTTTTTAGTTATCTTGTGTTTTCTAAAATTCTCATATCACCTTTACTTTTTATCTTAAAAGCTTTGTGTTATCTCTCTTTTTTTCTGGCATTTGTCCCTTTAAATGAATAACAAATATATTTTCTTTTCACATTAATGTATATCTAAAGTGATCTATCAAAACAGGTAATCCAACCCGACCCGACTCGACCCACCACAGGTTGATGATTTAGTGAACCAACCCAACTGGCTCACTTTTTACTGAACCAAAAATTTTTGAACCCGGCCCGGCCCACCACAGGTTGGCGGATTAAACGGGTTGACTCACGGATTCACTTAATTAAAAAAAATACAATTTTTTTTATTTTTTTCAATCAAATCTAAATTGTAATTCTAATTAAAATCTAAATAAACTTTAATACAATCCAAATACAAACCAAAATAAATAAAAAATACAAATTATTTATGTGTTGGATAAAAACATAACCTACCATCACCCAAAGTAAAGCCCAACTTAATAAAAAAAATAAAAAATACTTGTGTTACCCTTTTATCTGCGGGTTGGTGAGTCAACCTGGCTCACCACGAGTTCAACTCGGGTGAGCCGGGTTCTAGATGAGTCGGGTCAAAAATTAATCCATATCGAAATTTGTAAAAAAATTTCAACCCAACCCGAACTCGTGCTGAACTGAGTTGACTCGCAAGTTGTAACCCATCTTTGAAAGCTCTAATCATTGATACAATTTATAAAAACGTAAGTGTACGTAAATTTATTTTTGAAATAGGATAAAATCAATAGATATGGCTTTATTAAAATTTAGGAAGTTTAGTGTCATTAATTAAAAACACAGAAGAGATGAGTCGCATTCATTTTATTAAAAAATACAAAACTATATGATCCACAGTTTTATAAAAGTATTTCAATATTATTTTGTTGTAATTATTACACAATATTTTCTTTTTTTTCATTTATGTTGACTTCAAATTCTAGTTTGCTTGTCTATGTCTCATTTTTACAATTTAATCAATTGTTGGTTTAGTAAATGACAATAAACTAATCAGAGGAAATTTAATGCTACATATAGGAATGTCCGGAGTGGATAGGTTATGAGTACTAGTTCTTTTGTATTTTATAAGTTGGATAAATGGTTTTTTTTTTTTGTATTTTTGGGTCCTTTTGACTAGTTATTTGTAAAATTGGGTCGTTTAAAATTTTGTTTGTGAAACAGGGTTAAATCTTCGTAGGGAAAAACGACATTAAAGGTGAAGTCGTCCTCCCCTCAATCGGTTTCATTTTTTTTCTTTAAAATAAAGTTGTCAGGTCCAACAACGGTTTTTGAAAATCTGAGGTTGAAGTCATCTTCACAGCTAACGACTTCTCACGCTCTTTCTATCACCCTCTCTCACTCTCCGCCATGGAAAAAGGTGAGAGCTCTGCCTCCACATCGGAGCCAGACTCCAACGACAACCACCACATCCCGACCAACCACCACCTCAACCCTCCCTCTGGCCTCACACTGCACGAGTTCAGCTCCCTCGTCCCCTTCATCACGGAGCACCACACCTACCTCGTCGGCCCCGGCCAATGCCCTTCCCTTCTGGCCCAGCGTGTCCAGGCTCCACCGAAAGCCGTCTGGCCCGTCATCCGCCGCTTTGACAAGCCCCAGACCTACAAGCGCTTCATCAAGAGCTGTGCCGTCAAAGACCCCTTCCACATGGTCGTCAGCATCATACGCGACGGGTATCCGGCCTCCCCGAAGTCGTTAGCGGTGAACACGACTTCAACCTCAGATTTTCACAAACCGTGCTTGTACTTGACGACTTCATTTTTTGAAAAAATAAAATGAAACTGGTTGGGAGGAGGATGACTTCACCTTTAATGCCATCCTCCCCCATAACGAATTAACCCTATTTACAAAAAAAATAAATTCAAATGACCCAATTTTACAAATAACTAGTCAAAAGGACCCAAAAATACGAAAATTCCTGGATAAATATATGTGTTGTACCTATATTCATATCCATGCGGGTATCCGTTATGCAGATACTTGCATATTTTTTTAATATCTATGGTTACCTGCATTTAAAAAAATAAAACTTTAATATTTAAGAACAAATTTTAACCATAAATTCAAATAATAAAACAATGCATAATATTTATAAATCTCAAACAAAGTGTAAATAACTCATTTAAATAGTCATCGGCAGACCTACGTTATGACATAGGGGACAATGACACCCCCCCCCCCCCCAAATTTTTTTAAACTTACATAATTTATTATATATTTTTTAAAACATCAATATCTTTAATATATTTTATATATTTGATGTTTTATATATATATATATATATATATATTAATGCATAAGATAATTTTTTATTATCTACATTTATTTTTCAATTTGACCTTTTGAATATTTTTTAAATAAAAATAATTATTTTCTTAATATTTTTTTAAGTGATCACTTGTTTAATTTAACCATCTTTTTATATAATTATTTTTTCAAAATTAATGAATATAAATGAAAATTAATTATAGTAAAATAAAAAATATTTATATTTAATTTTATAATTATAATAATAATAATAATAATAACTTTATTATATTTTATTATCATAAAAATATAAATACAATGTTTTTACTAGTTTATATAAAAGATTTGAGATTACTCTTTTGGTTTTTATTTTAGTTCAAAAATATCAAGTTGATCTTCTAGTTTTTTTTAGTTTCAATTTGGTCCCAATTTTTTAAAAAATAATGCAATTTGGTCTTATTTTTGTTAAATTTCTTGAATTGGATAAGATTTTTCCAAAAAAATTGAAGTTGTAAATAATGATGATTTTCTTTGTTCATGTAACTGACACAATCTCATTGTCAATTTTGATGAGAATTCCTTACTTCACTTCAACAAATTTAACGAAAATGATCAAATTGTATCAATATTTAAAAAATTGGGACCAATTTGAGGTTAAAAAAACTAGAGGATCAATATGATATTTTTGGACGAAAAAATAGACCAAAAGAGTAATTCAACCAAAATTTTGGTATCCCCAAAATGTTGGCTCAATATTTGCCACTGTAAATAGTGTTGAATGATAGTCTACAAAGAAATATAGATTTTTTTGAAACCAATTGATAAAAAATAACACATTCAAAATCAATATGTTAATGTTTTAATCTTATTTTTTTATTTATTTTTAATTTAAATTTGAGTATAGTGGGTACGGGTATCATGGATATAGATATTATAATACTCGTACATGTCCCTTTAATATGCAAGTATAAAAAATACCCGTACCCGTTACCCACATCTGTAACATCCCATTTAATAAATAAATTTAATTTAATTAAATATCATATACAATATAATATAAAGAGTCACACAAAGAAGTATATATGTATCAACCATTACAGTTATTCATAAATATACTAGAAGAAAAGACTAGGCACACCAAGATGCAATGAACAAATTTAAAAAGGTTCAACAGATGTCCAAAGGCTTGTTCATAAGCAAGGGATTACAAAATAATGAAAACTCTTCAAACGTGGGCTCAACAGTGAGCCCAATACCAATCCATGCCCAACTAAGCTGCAACATTTATGTCGTCACACTGATCACCAGGAGTTCCCATATCTGCTCACACCAAGGGATTTGGTGATCATTACCAAAAGGAAAACCACACAAGAAGACAAGCACAACCAAGAAGGGTAAGCTAGAGTAAAAGGTTTTTATCATACAATTACACATGCAATTTAGAAGTCAAGAACACATAAATTAACCAAGCATGTGATAGCAAACAACAAGACTCTAAGACTCAATTTATCCAGATACATATAATTGGTCGGATTCACTAGATGCTTGCACTTGTTGTTGGCCTCTACTGTTTTACAAAGCCATTGCCAATGATTTCACCGTACCACACTACAAGGTTAGCCTTCAAACATCTAAGGCCATTATCCTGCCAAAGACTATGACCTCATGCTACTCTCACCACTTGAGTCAGTCCGCTCTATGTGAGACTAACTAACTCTTTAGAGTTTTAGGATGCAATCCTTACTTGAATCCTTACCTAATTATATACACTACGGAACCACCATGAAACCTTACTAAAAGGTTCATGGAATTACGTCCAACCCATACGACACTACCATGAGATCTCACCAAGAGATTCATGGAATTACGTCCATCACATCCAACATCTTCATGAAATCTCACCAAGAATTTCATGGAATTACGTCAAACTCATATTATAGCCATGTCTCACCAACCAACCATAGATTTATCATGCATAACAATCTCATGGCAATATCCAACCAACCACCCCATCATGTGTCATGAATTCGTTCATACCAATCTCATCAATTCAAATCCCAATATAACATATAGAGCATACATGGCATCATACTTGAACTGTTTAAAGCACAAATCATCCAATCATTTGAAACACACACGTATACAATTAACTTTGTCAATCTCGCTCAGGCTAAAGAGCTCTCGCTCAGGCGAGAGGAACCCCTCGCCCAAGCTACCAGTTGTCGCCTGGGTGAGACTGCAAATAGAGGGCACGTCGAGGTCTCGTTCAAGCTAGCCCTTCTCGCTTAGGCGAGATTGCTCTCGCTTAGGCGAGACCTCGAAATAGAGAGGGGGTGAGCTGTTGTTGTTCTCGCTCAAGCGAGAGCTCCTCGCTTAAGCGAGAGCTCCTCGCTTAAGCGAGAGCTTTGGTTTTGAGCGATCACCCAACTCGCCTGGGCGAGTTCAGCAGAAGCTTACCTGCTCTCACGCGTATAGCCACCAGATCCAGCCAGAAAACACACTGTGCAGTATTCACACCATCACAACAACATACAAGCTTTTAAAAATACAAAATAGTACAACCACATGAAAGAATAACTAAAAAGCATGAAACCCTAACTTCCCTTACCTTATCAAAAGCTTATGTGAGGGGTGTTTAGACACTAGCGGAAAGGGACCACAACTCCAAGAGCACTAGAAACTGGAAAGAAAGGAACACCAACATGACAGTGAGGTTCTGGAAAGAACCCATTTTTCGAACCAGAACAAAAGACTAGAAAAAGAGAGACGAATGTTGGAGCTCAACTTACATGGAGAGAAACGTTCACCAAGCTTGAAGGAATAAGGGGGTCAAACCCTAGCAAAGCTCTTTGCTGCAGTTCTAAGAGGGAGGAGAGGAACAGTTTTCTGGAAAAACAGCAGAATGAGGGGGGTTAGGGCTGAAAGTGGGGTTTTGGGACAACCTATGGGTTGGCCTTAGGCCCAACAGAAGGCTAGGCCCTTAAACATTAAGGGCAGAAAAGAAAGTGGGTCTTACAACATCCATTTACAATATTCATTTCCTACCCATTACAAATTATATGCATCATTGAGGTAAAGGCTATTGAAATTGAAATCGTGGTTGTTTTTGACAATCTTAATCATTGTCATGCATGATTATCTCCACCAACTTTGTTTTTCAAAATTTTTGTTTCTCTAGTGCAAAAATTTATATTAAAATAGGACCACTATTACAAAAAAGTCCTGTCAAAACATATGACAAAGAATCTATTCAAAATTGTCATGAAAAGTCTTACAAACAACGACAGTTCTATGACTAACCGTCGTTAAAAGCCCTGTCAATACATACAACGATGGTTTTATGGTCAATCGTCAATATAATTAGGTTAAAAGTACTATATTTATTTATTTTTAAAATTTGGGAACAAAAATGTATTAAATTTTTTTAATAATTACGAATTTAATTTCGCGTCAAAGTTCAGAGACTAAAAACATATTCAACATTTTTTAAAGACTTGTTTTTTTCACTTTCCTACTCATGTTGTGTTTTTGTTTTTCGGGAAACTTCTTCCTCTTCTTATTTCCCATTTTCTCTCCCTGGACGTCGTAGTGAGGGCTCATTTCGCATTTGCATGGAGTGTGGTTTCCTCCCACACCAATCTTTGTGCCATCACCATTTCATGGTTTTGTCCTAAAAGGCACATCAAATGGTAGAATGAGGAAGAAGTATTTAAACTACCTTTAGCCTCAACTCCTAAGCGATGTGGGACTTTTGATGATTCATCTTAGATCCTAATTATCAACCCCACGGTGGGTGTTAATGTTCGCACGAGTGACATCATTACGGTCAACCACCCATCATCCGAGATATTGTTTGCTTTGGAGCTTGTGCTTCGTCACAGTATATAAAGTCTCTTTGGAGTGGTAGGAACATAAGCCCCCCTAGTCGAGGTCTAAGAGGAATGACTGTTCATCCACATTGGAGGACTTAAAGGACTGATGATTCATTTTAGAACCTCGTTATCGACTCCATGGTGGGCGCCATGTTCTGATTCTAAGTCAGTTGACTATCATTGTTAAGATCAATCACCAAGAATCCAAGCTACTATCTACTTTGTAGTCTATTTTTCGTCACAATTTTGTCTTTAAAAGGCTATGAAAGGAATGAAGGGGTGAATTGCCAAACATTTCGCATATTCCATGTGTTAAAATCAATAAAGTAATAATTTGAACAATCGAAAAGAATTTATCTAGAATTTATAACTTGTCTTACTCGTGGTAAATCATGTTCCATTCACTTTAATTATTATTGTTGAACTTAGGTGCCTTAATGTTCAAACTGCTTTTCCGTTACTTAATAATATGTGTTGTCTTATGCTGCTTGGTTTATACATTTATTGTTTAGGATTAAACTTCAATATCTTTGCATTATGTTATCATGTATTCATTAATTGTAATCATATGCTTGAAGATGGAGAGTTGTTGGATTTAAAATGGCTTTTGGGGTACCAGTTTGTCATCTAAAATAGGTAGCTTTTCACGTAATTAAGAAATGATGAAGTCAGTGCTTTACAAGAAACAAACAAAAAGTATATGAAAAATCCTAACTAACCTGAGATAAACCTTCCGTTAAAAGTTTAATGTCTTCCGGAAATAAATTTTTGCTTGAGCTAAGCAATTTAATCAATAAACCAAAGAAGGAGAAAACTATTCCGCATAATGTCTACTGTTTTTCTTTAAAATTTCATATTAATACCATTTAATTTTATTGTTTTCTAAAATGATTTTAACAGCTTTGATGGAATATGATAATTTCTTACAATGTTAAAAAATCTTAATTGAATATCTTCAACTTCGTAAAAAAAAAATTGTAAATCAGCACAAAATAAGGACCAACAGTCTATTCTACCAAAACACCATACAACTGGAAACCAACCCTCATATAAAACAAAAATTATCAGTATTTTCAACCTAAGAAAACAGAGCAAACAGAAAATATAAAGTATCCTTGTAATACTCGATTACAAGAGAACAGACCTAGAAAATTATCAGTATTTTCAACCTAAGACAACATACCACTACCAATCAAAAACATAACCAGAGATACTTTTGGAATCATCTAAACTTCCTGTCCAAGCACTATTTGCAAATGTTTGTAGATCTTCACTTTCGTCCTTTAAAATTTGTAAATCATAATTAGATATGCCTCTTGCGTTCATAATACTCGATTTGCTACAATAATGATGTTAACCAGAACAATGACTCTGTCTGGTCTAGTGGCGTGAAAGATACAATAAAATTCCAATTAATCTTCTATAAACAGAAGCACCTATTTTTTCACTTGGATAACATGTCACATTTAAATTTTCTCACGGAACCTGAAGTATTTTCAATAACTAGATAATCATTAACATAAAGTGACACAATAAGTTGCACTTCACTGCATAATCTTCTTACATAGGTAGCTTTATTTCACTTCGTTTAAATACCTAAGTTAAAAGATAATCGTCAATTCTACTATATCAGGCTCTTGGTGCCTATGTAAATATATATGGAGCTTTTTAAAGCTTGTAGACTTTGATTTCACTATCTGAAACAACAAATCCCTATCCTTTGTCTCTTCTTCATTGTGATCTTCTCTGAGCCATTATTGTGTTGTGTGGTAATGGAGTTGGATTACTTCCATCTTCCACCACATCCCCTAAAATTCGAGCTCTCAAGTAAGTTTTCACTTTTATAGCCCCATAGTCATAATTTTACAGAAAATGTGAAAAACAGAGAAGAGAGTTTTTGGTTTTGGTTCACAAGTAATAAAGAAGGAGAAAAACTCATTTCAATACTTAGTGTAATAGGTGATAGGTAATATATATTACAAAAGGATTTAAGTCAGCAAAAACGTAAGGACTAATAAATTCCCATAAATTAAGATTATCACAAATTTCAACTCAACAAAACCTAAGAAAAATAAAATGTAATATGACCTTAAAATATATAGAAAAATCTCAATTACTAACAGGAAGAGAAAAAAAGTATGTTTCAAAATCATATAAAGAATGTTCTTACAATATTCTTTGTCAGTACTACATCTTTTACATCATCCTGAAACCATAATCGACTTCTTTTCCTCTGTTGCTTTGGCCATCTTTGACGGATAATGTCTCTGCCCATGTCACGTAACAAAGAATGCATTTCAAGGGTGTTTTTCCTTTCAACCTGTATCTTTGTGACATAGTCTCTCTGTTTACCAATACACACATCAAGAAATATATCCTTTTCCCTGTCACCGTCAAATTAAACTTATTTTCAAATTCTCTTGAAGTATACCAGTGGGAATTAATTTTAGGTTTGAGAATACACAATCCCACTTTTCCATTGTTCTAACACATAAAAAGGAACCAAGGAACTTAAGAGCTAGTGATAGTACTCCACGATAAACAACTATGTTTCTTGCAAGTTCATTCAGTTCTTTTCTTGGTTATGCTTATCTGAAGACATGAGAACTGAAAAGTTAAAAGGGAATTATTTTCGTTCATAACATTCATTTTATAAACATAATCAACTTTGAGTCGCTTCAGTATTTGAACATCTCTAGTTGTAATGATAATTACAGTTCCTTGACCGAACCATTTACGATTCCGGTATAGGCTTTCTAGTTGGCCAAACTCAGTCACACCATCAAACACAATGAGCAACTTCCTTCGAAAAAGTTCAGTCTTCTCCATAATAACTCTTCGCCTCCGAATGCTTTCAATCTCGAACTTGTCTTTTAGGACATCATTAACAAATTCTTTCAAATCAACATCCCTTCTATCTACTCGATCCCAAACTCCTTTAATATATTCAAAATAATTCTTACCAATGAATCGACGATAAATTCGATTGTAGATGACTTTGGCTAAGATAGTTTTACCCGATCCTTCCTTTCCCCATATCCCTATCATGAACACTTTGGTGGAATGATTTTCAATACATTTAATCACCTTTTTTACGTGGGACTCTAATTCAACAGGAAATGGAAAAACAGACAAGTCCTCATAGTCCAGCAAAGACTGAACGCGTCTAACAGTTACCTCCACAAGTTCAGCATCATGCCTTCAAGATGAGTGGTAATGTATTACAAAATTAAATAAAAACCTTAATATATGCTCATTCAGTCTCAAACGAAAGAAAGTAGGAAGATTCGTTTGTTTACCTGAAATTTCTACCATACAAACCATGGATGATACCTGCAGCTTTGTTTAGAGCACGCCTCCACCTTGACAACACTTGCTTCAGTTGTTCACCTGAATAGCTTTTGCGTGCAGTTTCTTCCATCGCTTTTCCAAAATCATTCCGATCATGATCACGTACATACCGTGGTCCATTGTCGTAAAATACGGGCAAAACTATTTGCCCAAAAGTTTCGAGGCATTCAATAATTTTTTCTAGCTCAAGAAGACAACAGGCCGATTCAGTGTATGTTTTGGAGAAAACGATTATTGCAATCTTAGTGCCTCCTATTGCTCGCATGTGCTCTTCCAGCTCCAGTCCCTTCGGCAGACTCTCGTCGCTAATAAAAGTTTTGACTTGAGCTTGTAAAAGGGCATAATTGAGATGAGAAGCGAACTTTCTACCGATGTCTTCTCCCCCGAAGTTGATGAATGCATCGTATATGAAATGGGGTTCTGATTTTATGAAGGATGAAGATGATGATGATGAAGAAGCGAACTCCATCAAAAGAATTGAAGTCAACTCTTCAAAGGTACAACGATAATCATAAAAGATGTTAAAATCACATTTCATTCACTTGTCATCTCTTCTAAGAGTCTGGTAAGGAATTTCAGGATTAAAAACCTATATATTTTGCCTCAGAATTTAAAATTACTTGACGAATTCAAAGTTTTCCTAAAACAAAGAATGCTAATAAAAAAGACTTGAAATATGATAGAACCTTCAATATTTTATTAAGAACGTAAAATAGTAGGTAAGATGATAGTTGACTGTATAATACATAAGCAACTCCTAATGATAAAAGAAACCGTTAGTCCTGGAAACATCCCAATCACTCTATGTATTAAATTCCATAAACGTGTTATAGTTTTCCTCCTGAACCCCGCTCACTGTGCTTCTTTTTTTGCTTCATTTTTTTTGCCATCACCTTAAGGCTTTAGAAAGATACTTTTAAGGACCGCAATCATTCACTTTGGTTTAAATAACTTTTTATTAAAATCTTTTTGATATTCAATTAATAGTTTTAAACATAACCTTGTTTTTAAATACGAAATTTTCAATTTTAAAGTATATTATATTTGAATGGATCCAATTTCAAATTATTTCTTTTTTAAATGTTTGATTCTAGCTTTTCTCTTCTTGCTGCAGTGAATCTCTCGCACAGTTCCACCTGGTTTCATGGAGAAAATCCCAGCCCTAGGGTTCTGCTCGAGCCTCTGCCAAACTCCGTAATTTTCACTTGGATTCAAACCATCCTAAGAATTTTCACTCTGAATTAAGTCATCTCAAGATTTTCCGTGCATCCTACATCAATGCTAATTAATGCATGTGTATAATCACCACACACCTTGCATAAATATTAGTCAATGCTTGCACATAAACACCGTACACCCTTCTTTGGAACCATTCCGCAACCACAACGCAAAACCACAGAACATTGCGAAAAGCACATAACTGTCCGCACTTCGTATCCACCATGTCGTTTGACTCCCTCGCTGGAGACGCAACACCTGTCGGTGTAGCACCTCCATTGACTCTTGTTGAAGCATATATGTAAACTGCAGAACACTTCCTCCACGCACATGCCGCAAACCGCTGCAGATCCAACACAACTCACAGTCCTTGCACCTCCACGAACCTAGTTCTAGATTCACCGCGTCAATACAACATTGCCAATAAACCTTCCATCAAATTTCTCATTGCAACTTCAGCAACAAAGGATGATTCTCTAACAACAAGGAATTAATTGTTTCTGATGTGGAAGATCAGACTACGCTGCAACCACAAAGTATACTAAGAAAACGTGGAAACCCCAAAATCGGAGAAAAACCACAACCACCAAAGGGTAACACTATGTGAAAATTTGTACAACACATACACTACCCTCCCATGCCCTTTGACCCCAAGTACACCCACACTCTCCAAAGCAAGAACTAACACCAAACCTCACAACACTCTACTACAAGAATACAAAAAAAGAAAAGTCAAATACAAACTTAAAGTGTGTTTGACTGGGGCAAGGAATATCATAACTTAGAGCAAGGAACATCATAGATTTAAAGCCCATTATATAGTCACTAACACTTATTCCCTTGATTATTCTAGAGGATGTAAGACTTTTCAAAACATGTTATTAAAATTTGTTAAAATTAATGATATTTAATAACACAATGCAAAGAGACCGAACATTATTGTTAAAGAATGAATGTATAAACCAAGCAGCACAATACAAAACATCATGGAGAAATAGAGGAGCAGTCTGAACATTAACTAACTCAAGTTTCAAAAGCAAAATTTCATTAAATAAATAGAACATGATTATCATGAGTAAGACAAGTTATAAATTCTGATTTACTCTTGGACGTTGTTCTCATTATTTCTTCTTTATTGACCTTTACACAAGGAATATGGGAAATCCTTGGCCAAGTCATCCCCCATTCCATTCATAGCTCTCTTGTAACAGACGATATTCACTTATGCTAATTACTGAAAGAGAAAGAGGGATCAATTATGGCAACAACATAAGGTTCAGACAGTTTGCAATCTCTAGATTTTCAACAGTGATGAGATGTATAAGTTCCACACCATTCAAACAGTTGGAAGCAATTGCTTTTGCATCAAGGCATATGCGAGAACGTCTCCTCCAATTTTCAATGCTCAAACCTTTAATCTACCCTTTTTCTTTCTTGCAACAAAGGAAGTCAAAGTTTTGAGACATTTTAACTTACATTTGTGGCCATTCTTCTTCAACTTGGCTCCACTTAGATCCATGTGATGCAGATTAACCAATTTGTCTATGTCTTGAGGCAATTCAAGTAGGTATGAACAACATGATAGCAGCAAGGTTTGCACATTGTACAGCTGGTATCATGTCTCGTGAGGTAACCTCTTGATTTTAGTGTAAGAGCTTTTAAAGAGAATCAGACAACTGGTTGATATTGTCGTGGTGTGACAAAGATACAACTGTGGCATTTTCAGTTACCTTAACTAACTGTGCCACATACTAATTTGATACAATTTTCCAAGATCTCACACTATGTATTACATAGAGAACAAACTCATGAGTGGGATTTTTGGGTAATCATGATGACTGAGTGAAACTAATTCGACTATAATTTTGTTACGTATCAGGTACAATATTGGATGTGGAGGAAAAAACACTTCATGTAGTAGTCATATAAGGCAGGAGGAAAAAAACAAGCATGTATTAATCTCCAAGACTATTCTGTTTTTCCTTTCACACAGTCTATTTTATTGTGACATCGTATAAGGAATAGTAAACTAATCATCAAAAAATGGACTTTATATATAAAACATAAACAAAATGAAGATACAAAGTGAACTTTTATAGGTAAGGCTAAAAGGCTTTTCCTTGGATAGAGTTACAAAATCAAAGACAGTGAGCGAGTCAGAATGGAGGAAAACTCATCTCATAATTGAGTGTTGTGAGTAATATATATTACAAAAGGATGTAAATCAGCACAAAATAAGGACCAACAGTATATTCTACAAAAACACCATACAACCAGAAACCAACCCTCATGTAAAAACAAAATTATCAGTATTTTCAACCTAAGAAAACAGAGCAAACAGAAAATATAAAGTATCCTTGTAATACTCGATTACAAGAGAACAGACCTAGAAAATTATCAGTATTTTCAGCCTAAGAGAACATACCACTACCAATCAAAAACATAACCAGAGATACTTTTGGAATCATCTAAACTTCCTGTCCAAGCACTATTTGCAAATGCTTGTAGATCTTCACTTTCGTCCTTTAAAATTTGTAATTCATAATTGGATATGCCTCTTGCGTTCATAATACTCGATTTGCTACAAGAATGATGTTAACCAGAACAATGACTCTGTCTGGTCTAGTGGCGTGAAAGATACAATAAAATTCCAATTAATCTTCTATAAACAGAAGCACCTATTTTTCTCTAAGATAACTTGTCACATTTAAATTTTCCTCAAGGAACCTGAACTATTTTCAATAACTAGATAATCATTAACATACAGTGACACAATAAGTTGCACTTCACTGCATAATCTTCTTACATAAGTAGCTTTATTTCACTTCGTTTAAATGCCTAAGGTAAAATATAATTGTCAATTCAAAATCATATAAAGAATGTTCTTACAATATTCTTTGTCAGTACTACATCTTTTACATCATCCTGAAACCATAATTGACTTCTTTTCCTCGGTTGCTTTGACGGATAATCTCTCTGCCCATGTCACGTTACAAAGAATGCATTTCAAGGGTGTTGTTCCTTTCAACCTGTATCTTTGTGACATAGTCTCTCTACCAATACACACATCAAGAAATATATCCTCTTCCCTGTTACCGTGAAATGAAACTCATTTTCAAATTCTCTTGAAGTATACCAGTGGGAATTAATTTTAGGTTTGAGAATACACAATCCCACTTTTCCATTGTTCTAACACATAAAAAGGAACCAAGGAACTTAAGAGCCAGTGATAGTCCTCCACGATAAACAACTATGTTTCTTGCAAGTTCATTCAGTTCTTTTCTTGGTTTGCTTATCTGAAGGCATGAGAACTGAAAAGTTAAAGGGAATCATTTTAGTTCATAACATTCATTTTATAAACATAATCAACTTTGAGTCGCTTCAGTATTCGAACATCTCTAGTTGTAATGATTATTACAGTTCCTTGACCGAAACATTTACGATTCCGGTATAGGTTTTTTAATTGGCCAAACACAGTCACATCATCAAACACAATGAGCAACTTCCTTCGAGAAAGTTCATTGTTCTCCATAGTAACACTTTCCCTCCGAGTTCTTTCAAACTCCAACTTGTGTTTTAGGACATCATTAACAAATGTTTTCAAATCAACATACCTTCTATCTACTGGATCCCAAACTCCTTTAATATTTTCAAAAAAATTCTTACCAATGAATAGACGATAAATTCGATTATAGATGGCTTTGGCTATGGCTGTTTTACCCGATCCTTCCTTTCCCCATATCCCTATCATAAACACTTTGGTGGAAATATTTTCAATACATCCAATCACCTTTTCCACGTGGGACTCTAATTCAACAGGAAATGGGATAACAGACAAGTCTTCATAGTCCAGCAATGACTGAACGCGTCTAACAGTTACCTCCACAAGTTCAGCATCATGCCTTCAAAATGAGTGGTAATGTATTACTAAAATTAAATAAAAACCTTAACATATGCTTCATTCAGTCTCAAACAAAAGAAAGTAGGAAGGATTCGTTTGTTTACCTGAACTCTCTAACTTCCAAACCAGTGATACCTGCAGCTTTGTTTAGTGCACGCCTCCACCTGGACAACACTTGCTCCAGTTGTTCTCCTGAATAGCTTTTGTCTGCAGTTTCTTCCATCGTTTTTCCAAAATCATTCTTCTGATCACATACATACAGTGGTTCATTGTCGTAAAATACGGGCAAAACTATTTGACCAAAAGTTTCGAGGCATTCAATAATTTTTTCTAGCTCAAGAAGACAACAGGCAGATTCAGTGTATGTTTTGGAGAAAACGATTATTGCAATCTTCGTGTGTCCTATTGCTCGCATGCGCTCTCCCAGCTCCAGTCCCTTCTGCAGACTCTCCTCGCTAATAAAAGTTTTGACTTGAGCTTGTAAAAGGGCAGAATGGAGATGAGAAACGAACTTTCTACCGATGTCTTCTCCCCTGAAGTTGATGAATGCATCGTATATGAAATGGGGTTCTGATTTTATGAAGGATGAAGATGACGATGCTGACGATGAAGAAGCGAATTCCATCGAACGAATTATTGAAGTCAACTTTTCAAAGGTAAAGCTCTAATGTTAAAGATGTCATCTCGTCTTAGAGTCCCATAAGAAATTAAGAATGGACGAATTACAGGCTGTCACTACACAGAATATAATAAAAAAAAAAGTTATACGATAGAATCTTCGATTTTCTTTCATTAAGTTGGTGATAAGATAACGGACTCCTTTTATAATAGGCAGTCCTCCAAGGGCTTTACGACTCGCCAATAATGAATCTAGCGTTAAATACTTTGCTCCACGACCCGCCAATAATGAATCTAGCGTTAAATACTTTGCCCAATTGAAATTTAAAATTAATTTTATTTTAAAAATTTTGATTAATTTAGTGTGTCATCTTTAAAAATAAGTAAATTTAATTTTTTAACCAAATTTTATTAAATTTATAACGTTTCAAGCGCATTTCATGATAGTATTTGAATTATTTACACCATTTGACATATCTTTATTTTAATGTTAACTTAAATATTATTATACAATATATTTAAAATGTTAAATAAACTTAACAAAATTTAATAAAAAAAACAAAATTCACACACTTTTAAAAATAAATGACTAAAATGGTATAAAATTTCGAATAAGAATCACCCAACATATTTAACCATCGATCTTCTTTAAATTACGGGAAATTGCTTCCTGCACCTCATCGATTTTCTTCATGCACCCTCATCAAACATGTAAAATACCACTGCAAGTTCATCTACAGTCTTCGTGAAGCAACCCAACGTTAACGTTTCGGTCCAGAAGGAGGAAAACCACCTCTGCTTTCCTCCTTAGCCCAACCTTGCCTTTTTCATTCTCTGCCACCTTCTCGTTGAATTCAAGACAATTTAATGGCTGCACTTATTCATTTCGGATTTCAAATGACTATTTTCTATTAAAAGATTTATGGTATTGAATTACGACTTTTAGACATCGGAAGAAATTATGATATTCTATCAAAATTATTAAAATGATTTACAAAAGGCAAACTTAAATAATATTTAATTAAGCTTTTAAAGAAAAACAATATAGATGCGTTGAATTCATAGTTTTTCTCTTTAATTTTTTTCCATTCTATCACAAAGAGAATGACTGCCACTGAAAAATGGGTGTAATTGATATAAAGTGCTTAGCTCAACCGAAAATATATTTCCGGGAGACATTAAATTTTTAATGGAAGATTTGTTAGGTGATTTTTCATTTAATTAATTTTACGTTTATTGGATTGTGGTGCAGTCACAAGGAGTTTATCATTTTTTAGTTACGGGAAAAGTTAGATTTGTTAGATAACAAACTGTTACCCTAAAAGCCATTTGAAACCCATCAATTCTCCATCTTTAAGCATGATTACAATTAATGAATATTTGATAACATAAAAGATACTGAAACCTAATGTTAAACAATAATGTATAAACCAAGCAGCATAATACAACAACACATAGTATTGAGAGAGTAGAGGAGAGAAGCAGTTTGAACATTAACTTCCATAATTTTCAGCAACAAAATTTAATTAAAATAAATGGAACATAATTTATCATGAGTAAGACAAGTTATAAATTCTGACAAAATATTTGCCGTTGTTCACATTATCACTTTTTTATTGATCTTTACACATGGAATGTAGGAAATCCTAGACCGCCTTTGGTTCCAAAGAAGGATTTTCATTTGCATCTTAGTTGATTCAAAATAAAATAACAATAAAAGATAAAAATAAATAGAAAATAAAATATGATAATGTCAATTATTACTCAGGGTTCAGGGCTTGAATTTAAAAAAGAGGAATTACTGCAAAAAAATTTATTCAATCATCATGAATTGTTTGGACTCTTGATATTATATAGAAAATAAAGAAATATATAAGAGAAAAATGTAAAGATTGAGTGTGTATAAATGTTATAAGAGGTGTGTTATATATACACACAAATTTAACCCTAAAAATCTCAAGTAAATAAACCTATGCTAACATATACACACAAATCTAACCCTAGAAGTGCCAAGTAAATGACTCTATGAATGCGCTGTTCCTTTCCTGTTCTGTTCTGTTTTATAAAGGACAAAGGTATTACATGATAAACTCAAATAAAGAATTACAAGAAATACAAAGTTTTTAGCTTGAATATCATTTTTTACATGATAAACTCAAATAGAGTTTCGTGCCTTGCACATAACTGAAAACTGTAATAAAACTTATAAATATAAATGATAAAAAATGATATATGTAAAACGTACATAAAATAAATAGAATCAGAAAAAATAATAAGAAATAAAATTAAACTTTGTTTCATTTAGCCTTAAACAAAGGGATGAGGCCACGGTGCTCACTATATTGAAACTAAAACAGAGACTTTCTAACTGATACCAAGGCAAAACACGTAACAGAAGATCGAATCGCAGATCTCTTTATTTCATAATTCAGTATTTTTTTTTTTGTATTTTTTTTCGAGGATTTCTTAATGAAATGTTATATGCTATAAAAGGTAAAAGAATTGACAAAAGCAACAACCATAAAGCATATACAATAAACAGCTCAAATAAAATCAAGAAAGCACAACACGATGAGCGAGAAACAGGATGTAATAAACATGAATTTCTTAAATGTAACTATACTCAAAGAAACACAACGAAAGTATGAGACAATATATGACACTGAAGGACACAAGGATTCCATAATTCAAGGGATTCTGCTGTTCTCAAACAAGATAAAAAATGGCTCAAAAGTCACATTCCAATTTTGAGAAATTACACTTAAGGGATACTTCTGTTCTCAAAAGTTTGAGAAAAAGTAAATTACACGCAAGGACACAAGGATTAATTCCATAACTCAAGGGATCCTGCTGTTCTCAAAGAGGATAAATGACTTACACTTTTTTTATAAATCTAACGTGGGAATTTTTCGTTGGCACAGGTTCCATTTCTAAGTCATTTGATTCAGCAAATATCAGATAGACAATTGTTCTCATGACTACCAATCCATGACAAAAAATCAAGAAAATCTCCACCTTGTCTCCAGATCCTAAATTTGATATTATACCATGCCAATCTATATCGTTAAAGAAAATTGCCGTGCCATGGTTGTGTATATTGTAATGTGCACTTTGTGTAATTAACAATTAAGACACTTCTTAGACATTCAGTTGCCACAATTTCAGGAATTGACAAATAAACAACTCATAAAGTCAATCCGTTCAGGACACGATTCTGAGGCACAATGAAAGAAACAGAATGTCCCTCGCCTCTATGGACCAACCAATAAGGATCATTGTCACCCGGGAGAGAAGCATCACATGACTCAATGCTTGCAAATACCTGTATCATGAGATAAATAAGGGCTTATTTAGTTAAACAAAAATAAATACATGTTTAAAACAAATCTGGTGGTTAATAGTTTTGTTGAGTATATATGACCATCATTTCTTTAGGGATTCAGAATGCGGTTCTGTTTTTGTCTCTCTTAGTTTATATTTCTACGCTCATTGGGAATAAAGCAATCATGAAGCTAGCAAAGCAAGAAAGTGGAAATCAATTTACTAGTACTTAGTATAAGTATAATCACTTGGTTATTAAAATTAGATAATTTTAGATGAAGTTGTACGTATGAAGAAGCGTCGGGTGCTAGAAGTTTGGTATTGTAGTTTATACTACGTAATATATGATTAGTATTGTTGTGTTCTGTTAATTTATAACTAAATTGATGGTGAAGGTAATGAACAAAGGGAAAGCTAGAGAAGAACCTGAGAAATGCCATTGCTGACAGCATTGAAGAAATATTTGCATCTTCCAACACCAATCAAAGAAGACTTGAAGTGCTGCTTTGATTCTAAACTAATGGTGTTATTGCTTTTTTTCGTTTTAATTCTAAACTAAATTTAATTCTAAATTAAAATATTTAACAAAAATATGCATTTTAATATATACAAATTAAATTTTGTCTCAATTTGGAGAGGAAAAAAAATGTTAATTTAAAAAAAAAACTAGGACCAAATTGAAAA
>Ga0214542_1005251_pt1 | contig 24854 bp, 14 predicted proteins | sample CNSS1metaG_FD_160096 | JGI IMG/M metagenome (GOLD analysis project Ga0214542, IMG submission 160096) | Root nodule microbial communities from cowpea collected in UCLA plant growth center, Los Angeles, California, USA - CNSS1 | ecosystem: Host-associated > Plants > Roots > Nodule | place: USA...
TAATCTCATTTCTAATGTAGCAACACACATAGTAGGACAAAGTATCATTTATGTCTACTTTAGTAAGGGTACTTCGAAAACCATACAACATCACCTTACTATTGAAACCATTAAATGCATTCATTCCCTCGACGCAAAAAAAAATTGATTTTTAGGTTTTTTAGGTTTGTATTAACCTTCAAACAGCCTTTACCACAACATTACGTACCTGGATTTTTTGGACGGGTATATGCGAAACTTGTATGTGGAGGTGCGGAATGTTAGTTTCAACATTTATTGCTTTTTGCCATGCTTGGTTTCTCCCGCATTGAAAGCAAGCGTCTTCTAAAGATAGAGGTTTGAGGAAGTAAAGGCCATTTAATGCTTCTATGTGCGGTGGGTGAGAAGCAATGTAACAGGGCACACTGTCTCACACATATCAAAATGAGAGAGCTTTAAATTTGCCGTGTTCAAAAAGCAATTGAAGGGCACATTGGTAATTTAGGGTTATGTTTTAAAGTCTATAAAAGCACCCACATGTTGCCAGTCCTTAAACTTGAAGCACACTTATGTAGGTGAACTCAATGATCGCACACCACCTTGCCCATTAATTATGTTCAAATATCAGTGGCTAACTTTTTTTTTTTTTGCTTTCGTCTTTGGTATTAAGTGCAGGAGTGCAAAAATGGATCCTTGGGAGGCTCTTGCTGTTGATGATGCTGTTTTGAAAGAATTTTTGGAACGATGTAATGGTAACCCTACTTTCATCCCTGGCCCTGCTGGACATGCCCAAGCTGTTTTGCTTAACAGAGACTTAAATGAAACCCATAATACACAAGAATTTTTGAACAACATGGCTGTTGCTAGTCGTGCACGAGATTTCTATACCAATGCATGGACATGGGCAGAAAAATTCATCAAACACCACGGTTAGCATTATTTCCTTTCTGCAAAACCAATGCTATTGAAGTTTATAGGATAAAGTTTTCATTAATTAATATCGCATAATTTGCAGGTTTAGTTGACGACGGGGACATTAAAAATATAACTCCACTATCAAACAGGAAATCAATGAATCGAATGCGTTTTGTTGCTTGTGTTGTCAAAGAGTGCAAACCGAACGGCCTGGGGGACTTGCTCATCACTATTAAGGTGATTTTTGATTTAGTGATTTACTTGCACTCCATTATTTAGTTATTACTCACGTGTAAAATGACTCTGTCAGGACCCTACTGATACAGCCAAGGCAAGCCTACACAATAAAGTTCTATCAAATTGTGAGTTTGGTAGTGACATTGGTGTTGGCTCTGTATTACTGTTGAAAGAAGTTAGTGAACTATGAAATAATGTCTCTTGATTACTTTTCCTCTTCTTGTACAATTACTCATTAAACTTTATGAATTTTGATTCAATAGGTTGCTATATTTAGACCTTTTGGGTACCTCAACATCACACTTAGGAACATTGTCAAGGTAAATAACTAATCTTCACACAAATATGTTTTTTTTAATTCATACTGTGTCTTTAAGTCACACAATATTACCATTTATAACATTTGTAGGTTTTCAAGTATGACATCACTCATCCCACTGAAGAAGAAGTTCAAACTTCTATGCCTGTGGTGCGACTTAACTATGTTGTGAAACAAAATGTGGAAACTGATGCCCAGCCTAGTAAAAATTCCAGTCCAAACGCAAATGTCAACACAAATTTCGGACCCAATTTGCATCCCAACATGGAGCCTACTAACACGGCTAATGTGGAGGACATACTGCAGATGATGGTTCCTCCATCCACAAATATTCCATGTGTTGAGGTTGGGGAGAGTTCCAAAGTTCAATCTTCTGTTCTGGATAATATATCACTCACCTAAGTCATGAGTCTTTAATGTCTTCAATTTTTAGGTTATTTATTTTTAACTTGAGTGTTTCTGATGTTGATTTTAATTTTCATGGCACTGTTGGAATGATCTACTACATCTATGATATTAAACTTATTTTATCACTGTGATATCCATTTCACTGTCAGTTTAACTTAGTAAATGATCATCTATGTACAAATAAGTGTTGACCACCGACAAAGATTTTGCACACCTGTAATTTCTGATATATGAAAAAGGTTATAGTATGAAACTCACTTACAATCAATCACACAAATAGAGTAAAATTTAATGTAGGCTACTGCCCATGATGAATCTGTGGGAAAATTGTGGTACAACTGGAATATAACATACATGCCTAACACAGACAATATTAATTGGTTAACAATGAAGTATTAAGTGCTGACCTACAATAAACATTTTGCACACCTTCCAAATTCGTGGTCTCTGAAGATAAGTACTCCATACTTAATGAAATTTAACACCTATATTGCGTTTATGAAAGCTATTAAACAACAACAATACGTGTGCCATAATTCATCCACAACTCCAACATGATATTTTTGTTATCTGTATTCAAATTATATGATGACTCAAGAACAATTAAGTAGTGACCTGCTTCAAAAAATTGGACTTAATCACTCTAACATTTTAAATGTGGATCAATCATATATTAAGTGTTGACCTGTGAACAACATCTTGCACATAATAAATTACTTGTCATCTGTGTGGTAACCAAGATTACTAAATTTTGGACCACATATGTATTCGCTATTCACCTGTTATAAAATTTAGTTGCACTCAGTCAAAATTAAGATGATCAACATCCAACTATCACTTAACATAAACCACACAGAATTTCATAAATCACTGAGTAAGCCAAACAAGGAAATTGTCATCAATCACGACAACAATGTCTAAACATAAAAAAAAATGAAATTTATCAATACAAATCCAAATTACGACATCAAATCTATAAATGAACTACTTATTGCGCTTCCTCCCACTAAATGCTGCAAAAGGAGTTCTTATTGTTATACTCTTAACACGCAACCGAGGACCCTCCCTTCGTCGGACATACATGTTGCTTTGTTCAGATTCTTGTGTTTCCTGATTTGGAAAATTAACTTCTTCCACATGACCCCTGTCACCAGAATTGCCAAATTCAATGCAGCCAGTGGGGTTGATCGAATTAGGTGTTTGCGAATGACCAGCACTTGCTTCACCAAAGTCAGAAAAATTCATTTTGCCCTCCTGGTGTTGGCGCTGCTTCTTCCTCTCAATCATCATTGCATTCAAGTTCTCAAGTTCTTTTTGCAATTCCCCTAGCACACTTTCTTGTTGTTCGACAGCTTTAATTAAGTCAACTATTTTAGTACCCTTACTTTGACGTCCGTATACCTCAAACCCTTCTTTAACGAAGGGATTGGTCAGCTCTTCTGCAGAGGCAACAACATCTGCAACAACCTGAAACAATTCACAACAAACTTCAATCAATATAGATGACAGATTTAGGAAAAAAATCAAACAACAAAATACCCAACCTACAGTGTTATTTGTCAAACTCCTTTTAATTACATTGTCCCCTGCTTTCATTTCCATCCAATGCAAGATTCTGGGAAACTTTGTCGTGCACTGACAATCCTTTAAATTCGGTATCAAAAAATGGTCGAAAGACCATAACTGCCACAATTGTAATCAAAATCAGACATAACTCATAACCAAATATTTTAAACGGATGAAACAACTTCTAATTTAATTTAACATACAGTACCTGTAACAAATAAACACATCCAGCTACATGGAAGTGTTTGGTACTTTGTTTCTCCTTCAAGAACAATTTAGCTTCACATATACTGCCAACCAAAAACTCATACACCACTCGACCCCAATTAAATTTTCCAATACTACCCAGGTCATCAACAATGTTAAACAAAATAGAAAAAACTGTTCCACTACGATTGGGCAACAAAAACTCAGAAATTGCTAACAAAACGTAAAGCTTACCAAAATCCTCTAAACAAAGCACTTTAATATGTTTCAAGATGTAATCATATACCATGTCGATATCAACAACTTGGGAAGCTCCAAATAAATTCCTTGAATTACTATTTAACCCTTCTTGGTTTAAATCAATGTTCTCACCCACCACCCTCAAACCTAGACCAAGACATACATCTAAATAGGTAAATCCAACAACTTGTGCACTCATGTCAAACCCTCCCAACCTTTCAACCCACCTACTGATTAACGGAGTCAAAAGATTCCTAGATATTTTAACAGACTCTGTCAACTCAACCATCCATCCAAATGGTGTTCCTCGGATAAATGATTTTTGCTCATCTGTTAACTTGTTATTCAAACAACCAATCAATTTTGTCCGACATGAATGCCTAAAACAGATCTGGAACAAAAAAAAATTGTTATGTCATTTTTTACATCACAAATTTGCAAATAAATTGAAGTACAAAATTTATCACACCTTGCGGTCAACATTTAATTCACTTCCCTCACGGAATGCAGCCATATTTATGACCTGAATACATAATTTCATCAAACATATAATTTAAAATGAAATCACACTATCCATACTTAATCACCCCATAATCAGTTGTGAGCAAACAGGTCATCAGTCATACATGAAACAAGTGTACTCAAGTTGCCAATGAAACCACACATCTAAGGAATATTTACAAATTAACTCACATTATCCAAACAGAATCAAACAATAATCAGTTGTGGAATAAAACAGTATGGAAGTTAAAAAGATTGAGTCAACACACATGGTTGCAAAAAATGCAACACAACTCATCACTTGGATGCACACAAGTCATCATCAATAAATCCTACAACTTTAATCCACTTGGGTTTGAAACCACATCAAAGAGATAACTACGTATGAATGCATATTACCCATACTTAATCACCTGCATATTACCCATACATAATCACCCCATAATCAACTATTCAGTGCTATCACATGAAACATGAAAAAATTGATTCATACCACATGGTTCCAAAAAATAAAACACAGGTCATCAGTTGTCAGCAAACAGGTCATCAGTCATACATGAAACAAGTGTACTCAAGTTGCCAATGAAACCACACATCTAAGGAATATTTACAAATTAACTCACATTATCCAAACAGAATCAAACAATAATCAGTTGTGGAATAAAACAGTATGGAAGTTAAAAAGATTGAGTCAACACACATGGTTGCAAAAAATGCAACACAACTCATCACTTGGATGCACACAAGTCATCATCAATAAATCCTACAACTTTAATCCACTTGGGTTTGAAACCACAACTATTGACTGCTATGAATTCAAAAAATTTAGTCAAACCACATTATTGCACAAAATGCATCACAGGTCATCACTTGTCAGCAAACAGGTCATCACAATAAAATAAGACAGATTTCATCAACCTAGTTAGAAAACTAGTATTCATGCATCTATCAAAGCACCAAAATCACAGAAAAGGAAAAATAACACAAACATACCAACCACCGCCTGAATCGAACAACTGAAAGCACCACAAACCCTAACTTCGCAAGCTTCGTCGAGGATTACAGTGTTGTGGTCATTCACCTGTACAAGATAGATGTTAAATTTGTCTTTAAACAATAAGTCACTTGACTATGCTGGCGAAAACCAAAAAAATATCTCACTTCCTTAACCAAACAACCCATAACCACGACTTTCGAAAAAAAATACCACCAACCTGTTGCCGTATTGGAGAAACCCAGATAAAAAAAAACATACCTATGAACTACGAAGCTGAATCCAACAATGGAGACGAAGAAAAACCCTAACTCTGGCAGGAACGTCTTCTCCCTTCGTCTTCTCTCTTCGTCTTCTCCCTTCGTCTTTTTCGACTCACTACAACACACGTATTCTCCTTTCTTCCTTTCTCCTTTCGACTGGGTTTTCCCTTTCTTTCTTTCTTTTCCCTTTTCTCGTTTTTCACGAACCTGAATCCAACAATGGAGACGAAAAAAAACCCTAAATCTGGCAGGAACGTCTTCTCCCTTCGTCTTCGCTCTTCGTCTTCTCCCTTCGTCTTTTTCGACTCACAACAACACACATATTCTCCTTTCTTCCTTTATCCTTTCTCCTTTCTTCCTTTCTCCTTTCTTCCTTTCTCCTTTCGTGTGGGTTTTCCCTTTCTTTCTTTCTTTTCCCGTAAATTCGTTTTTGCTCCCACTCTCCACACGAAACCCTAATTTCCTACCCTTTCAATTAAGACGCGCCCAAACCCACTATCCAACTGACCCGATTATACACGCCCAACCCCACTATCCGCTACAAGCCACGTCTCAAGTAAAATGGTTCACAAAAAATTATTTTTAATTTAAAAAATTAAATCCACCTGTGCATGCCACGTCATGGAGTCACTTATGGAGTCAAAATAAGGGGTCAGCATATCATTTTCCTTAGTTATATGATTAAAATCTTGAATTAGACTTTATCATATTGTTCCTAAATTTATAGCATAAAATTATTCATTAATAATAATAACAACAGTAAAAATAACAACTCATTATAATTATAATAACAAATAATAATATTAAAAATAAAATCAATAATTGAAAAACAATTTAAAATAAAGTATAATTATTGAATAAGATTATAATATGAGTAATATTAATGATAAATATATTGCAAAGAGAATGAAATTAATTCTTCAATCTTTCGTTTAGTATTAACTATAATTACTATGATTAAAACAATTTGTTTTTACTGTAATTATTAAAATAAATTAATATTTAAATTGATATCGTAGATGAAAGAAATAAAGTATAATAAATATTTTTAATGATTATTAATTCAAAATTTGTTGACTAATAATTAAATAAATAATTTAAAATAAAATATATTTATTAATTTCGTATTATCAATTATCAATCAAAAACTCAAATCATAATTAAATAAATTTAAAATAATTAATGATATCAAGTCATTGAAAAAAATCTTTAGAAATAGTAATAGCAAAGAACTCATACAATCACAATTTGAGTTTGTGTCTATTAAATTTGAATTTTAAAATAATTTTTAATTTGAAGATTCAATTGATATTTATCTTTTATGTAACTGATTTATTTTAATAAAGAATTTTGTATTTTTTCTGTGATGATTAAATTTATTAGTGCAGATTGACATTTTACTTTGCCTTATAAGCCTCAGTTATAGTGGAACCGAAACCTATAAGGAGGCAGTGGCATTTTTGCAACTTCGTCCAACTATATTGTCTCGGGTCTCAGAAAATCAGTGCAGTGAAGGAACTTTAAACCTCGATTACAAAAGAACCGAAGCTTATAAGGTAGTTCAGTAAGCAAAATTTCAAAAATGTCACCAACATCAACATTTTTTGACCTCGGGTGTGTCTAAGGACCGAAGCAGTAGTAGTTTGGTTTCTCACTATTATAGTAGATTTAACAGTTAAATAATGAATAATATAATATAGGTTTAATTAATGATATACTCCTCTAATTTATTATTTTGGTTAATTTTTGTTCTTTTATTATTATTTTTTTCAATTTGGTCCTTTAATTCTTTAAAATTGTTCAACTTAATCATTTATGTTGAGTTGACATTAACACGTGTCCCTACATGTTACGTGTCATTTTGTGGAATTTTAATTTTTTTAATTTTTTAATTTTGAAATTTTGAAAAATATTAAACAAAATTTTAAAATACCATTATAGAGTATTTTATTTTTAATGTTTAGCATATAACAATTTCAAAAAATTATAATAGATTATATGCTTAATATTTTATTATAATTTTTGTATTTAAACGAATAATTAAAATAAAGTTATTTAAATAATAAATAAATTGGAGTTTTTATTTGTTAAATTTTATAATACTTTTTATTTTTGTTTAAAACTTATTTTACCTCTCATTTATATTTTTAGAAATTATTTTTATTTAAATTACTTTTAGAAATCTACAATATCAATATTGAAATAAATATATTTAGCATATTATATTATAAAAATAAATTCTTTTATAATATTAATCAAATCAACCATAATCTTTTTATTTATTCATTTTAACTTTTCATATTCTCTTTTTATGAACACAATCAACCACATCTTATTTTTGTAATATTTTCTTCCCTTTCTAGTTCACTATAATCCAAACATATTCCCTATCTTAAATGATTTGATTGTAAATAAAATCGTTGTAATATTTCTGTATGCCTATATATATATATATCAATGTATTCGGAGTTTTTATTACAGATTCATATCAACCTACTCAGGATTCCAATCAAGGAAGAAGTTTTTGTTTCAAAAGTGAATAACAATGAAGATCATATTCTCACTTATGTTAATTTTTCTTCTCTCCATTGGGATTGGTATGTTTTTTATTTCATTTGTTCATCCTAGTCCACTGTGTTTTTAAAAATATTGTCTTCTTCTTTAAAAACAAGTTTTTGTTTGGTGCAGAAAATGAAATGAAAATGGCTGAGGGAAAGATCTGTGACGTAAAATTGTATAATTACTGTGATGAGAACTGTTACAATGATTGCCCTAAAATGTATGGATCAAGAGCAATAGGTTTCTGCAATTTTGATCCTCCAGTCTGCATATGTCGTAGACAGTGCTAGTTTCAATTTTTCTAACTTTTTTATTTTTATTTTTAGTGTTCTTGTTAAGGTTTTTCAATAAAGGAAGTTAAATTCTTCCTTGTATTTATTTCTTTACTTATTTAAGGTCGTGGTGGATTCAATCAAATAAAACTGTTATTTTGTTGTTATCTTTTAATTTTTTGTGCCCATAAGTTACTCATGAATACATCAATTTTTTCCAATAAATAAAATTGATAATTAAATCTAATATTGATGTGTCAATTCATATATATAAATATATATATAAATATAAAATATGTTTATATACACATAAAGGAGGTGTTAGGATTACTATAAGAACAATACTTAACAATTAAACAAAAAATATCTCATCGTCATTTCAAGCAAAACAAATAAGGGACGAAATACTTATGATAATCATTAAATATATAGATAAATCAGTAATGTGCAATTTTTTCATAGTTATATGAATAACATTATGTGTATGTTGTTTCCTGAGGACAGTGATATGACTTTTAGAAGAAAAAAAAATGTTTTTTAAGAAGTTTTTAAAATTAAGCCAGAGTTAATTTTAATATAGGGCATAGTATTGTTTGCATGATAACATTATTTCTTTTCTCTAAATTTTGTCAAAGGCCCTGGTAGAAAATCGAGTTCAATTTTTTATTAGATTTATTTACCTTCTTTTATTGTATTTTCAAAATACATTATATTTAGTATATTAAAAAATAATACATTTTAAAAGACTGATTATAGGATTGTGTTATCAAGTTCAGCAGAAAATTCATATTACATGCATGTTAAGGATATCATCAAATTGTTAAATTTAAAAAGAAAAATTAAAGAAATTGTTTTCATAGTTTTGATGTTGTCTATGTAGAGTCGGAAATTAGAAAGTTAAAATCTGTAATTAATCAGCTTGAAATATTTAGATATTTGACTTATTATATTCAGGTATTGAGATATATTCAGATTAAATTTAGGTAATGTCTGGATAAATGAATCTCATATATTCTTATATCCAAATAGTTCGGAAATAGTATGTTATAATATAATTAAATATGAGAATTGAATGAATCTTTATATAAAAATAAAAATAAGTTATATTTATACAATTATTGAGCTTAAAGTTAAAGATATCCTATTAATAAATATCTTTAAAAATATATTACACTATATCAATATTTATGATCTGATTAGATAACAGTAATATCCGAATAATATCATCTGAATAATATTACAAAAATACATAATAGTTGATTGTTCATTATTCTTGCAAAATAGGAGGGATTAACGTCAATTTTGATCAATAATCTTATAAACTAAAATGATATATTCAAATTATGAATAATTCTAATGTTTAATATTTCACAAAAAGTTATTAGAATTTATTATTTATGTGTTGTAACTTCACCTATGAGTAAAGAATATTATTCATATATTTTTCTTAATCACAAACAACAATGATCATTTTATTTCACATAGAGAAACAAGTGTGTAGATAAAATAGTTAATATTAGTATTGATTTTCAAGCAAAAATATCTAAATATCTTGCTTTTTTTCGTTTATCTATTTTATTGTCATCTTTTGAGTTCCATCGTCAAGAATAGAAAAATTTATAAAATTATAGTTGGTTACTTCCAATTATGTAATAGTTCAAACCGTACTCAAAGGTAGGGCATTTCCCATTTTGATAGGAATTTTTGTACCAGAAACAATGGTATCTCCAATTATAGTCCCTCTGGGGTGTAAAATATATTTTTTCTCACCATCCCCTAATGTATGAGACAAATGGATGCATTTCGATTAGGGTCATATTCTATGGTTACGATTCTATCATATATGTTTTTTTCATTCCGTCGAAAATCAATTTGACGGTATAGACGCTTATGACCTCCCCTCTATACCCTGCGGTAATTATTCTTCTGGCATTACGACCTTTACCACAACGATGCTGTCCATAGATCAAATAATTTCATGAATTGGATTTTACTTGACTGTCTACAATTTCATTACATATAAACAAAAGTAATATTATCTATCTTCAAAAGTATAATAGCAGAATGAATAAAAAATTCTAATAATATATAAAATTATATATATATATATATAATTTTATATATTATTAGAATTTTTTATTCATTCTGCTATTATACTTTTTTGAAGATAGATAATATTACTTTTGTCTATATGTATTATATATTGATTTCGTTTTTTCAGTATCTATGAGGTCTATCTTCTTTGTATATAGTTTAATATTTTTTAAGCAAATAAATTGTCCATTTTATAATCATATTTCCTCTTTATTTTAATTTTCTTTTTTTATAAATTAACTTTGTTGTCCGTCATCTTTTTCAACCACTACTATATAAATCTTAATTGCCAATTTAGATTATATATATATATATATATATATATATATTTATATTTATATGATTGTGTTTTATAAATTGTATTTTTTAATTTCAAATCTTTTTTCTCTTATGGTATAACATAATGCAGGAGGGGATAGGTTTGATGATCCAAAACATAAAACATAGGTGTAATTGGTATAATAAATTGTTGCAAATTTTTATGGGATTTACATTATCAAAATTCATGCAATGATTCTAAAAATTGATTGACAAAATTGACCCTACTTTGAAAATTTTAACATCAATATATGATTATTTCATATATTTGTGAAATTTACAACATTCTCTCACTTGATTCATTTATCCATTATCAATTAATACAAGAAACTAAATATAAGAGTTGTGGTGAAGGTCCTCCAAAATTGAAAATTATTTTTCATGTATCACAATATATCAAGTTTCTCATCAAAGACTCCTAACTATAATGAATAAACCATATTTATTTTGCACTCAATAAAATAAAATATCTCAAAATAAACAAATATGTACACAACAAATGAGAAAAACTAAATAAGAGTTTTATTAAAGCAAAATTAATAATTTGTCACAATATGGAACCAAATCCCATATATGTGTTACATGATCCTTAAATTTTTTTAATGACATGTCTTTTATAAAATGATTGAGAATCATCAACTTAGTGATAACATACTCAATGATCACTTTGGCTAGATAATTAATGACAATGTGTTTACTTTGGCTTTTGCTTTTCTTGTTATTTGTTATAAATAGCATAAGAGAGTTATCATAATATAACTTTAATAGCTTAGTAATTGAATTCACAACTCTAAACTCAAATATAAAACTCTTCAACCATACATCATGTGAGGTAGCCTAAAACTAAAAGACAAACCCAACCTTCATAGTGAAAGTAGCAATCAAGGTTTATGTTTTGCTGCTCCAATATACAACTCCACTAGCTAGCATAAAATATAATAAGACGTTGATTTTCTAGTATCATTGCAACTAGCAAAGTCTGAATCAAAGTAGCCTATCAACTTCAAAGTATTAGTTAGTCTATATATGAACATGAAATCATTTATTCCTTAAAGATATCTCATTACATTCTTTGCAACTTTCAAATGGTCAAAATTTGGATTACTCTTATATCTTCCCAAAACTACAACTACGAATGTAATGTCAAGTTTAGTGCAAACATGAACCTGCATTAGATTTCCAATAATTGAAGCATACATAACATTTTTTACCTATTTTCATTCAAGTTCATTTTTTCAGGTATTGACCCAATTCAAGTTCATCACCTTCACAGTAGGAGCTACTTGGAGAACAATATTTCATATTAAGCCTCTCTAAAACTTTGTTGATAGGTCTCTTGATATAAACCCAAAATACCTCAAGATCTTTTTCTATGAATCTTACATATGTCTCATCCATATCTTTCATGTCAAAATTATTTGAGAAACTGGTTCACCTCATATAACATTCCGTTATCATTAATTGCAAACAAAATGTCAATTGCATAAAACAATTCTACTTATTATATAGATTTTCTGGTGTTGAAAAACTTTATATATTCTATAAAAATTGTATCATTGAGATGCATGGAGGACCGTAAAACATATTACATGTTTATGTGATGGTCTATTGCTTAATTTCTAAATAGTTCAGTTAGTAGTATAAATCTACTTAATTGAGTTACACAATCCATAAGGAAATGGTGAGCCTTGCGTTATTAAATTAATATTCACTTAGCATATTAGATTAAAAGAACCACATAGTTTTAGTGAACATGATAATCAAATAGTGTAATAAAAAAAAACACTTTGAATTATTCTTGTGGCTTGATCAATTTACTGTTATTTAACAAATTGGTAAAATAAATAATGAAGGAGAAAGAAATGAAATCTTAGCATTTTTAACTTTTACGAAAATTCTTATTAATAAAAATATTATTTTTAACATGAGTCTTCATACACCTTAATTATTTAAATTTAAAGAGAGCTTATTATAAAATAGAGTGACTTACATACACAATTGAGTTCGTTTGATAAAATTAGCCAGTAAGCTATCTGATAGCTTATAAACATGCAACTTATAAATTTCAAACTAATAAACTGGTTTATTGAATTAGAAGTAAATTAGTTTATGAAGGAATTGGTAAATGTAAAATAATATAAAAAGATAAAACTACGAGTACAAGTTGTATAAACATTTTTTCTTTGAATATGTTATTTTATTTAAATGAATTGATCTATCAAATATTAACCTTAAATTTAATTTTTATTTATTAATTTAAACTACTATTAAATTGAATTTCTTTTTCACAAATTTTCATGTTATGTAATAAAACATTAAATACTTTAATTTATAACGTCAAATATTTTTTTAATTTAAACTGCAAAAAAAATTACAACAATTCAACAAATACTAAAAATAATATAATAAGGTTAAAATGAGTAATAATAGGTAAAAGAAAATTAAGGATAATAAAAAATGTTTTAAATATAAGACATACTACCAGAAGAAAAATAAATAATGTAGAAGTTAGAAATTCTAAAAATAAGTTATTTTGGGATGGTTACAAAATAAATTTTGTATTAATGAAAGTAGTAAACATACTCTTAATTGATTCCAATGTTCACCCTACCTCATCTCTCCCATAAATATGTAACATGTGCAATCTAATTCTATGCAAAATTCATGCACCCTTCAATTTTTTTTTTAAGTTTAATTATTCTTTTGATTCCTAATTTTGTCCAAAAATGTTAAATTGATCTTCCACTTTTTTTAAGTTTTAATTTGATCCTAATTTTTAAAAAATGATGCAATTTAGTCCTTTTCGTTAAATCTCTTAAAACGAATCAATGATTTTTTATCAAAATTGACACTATGATTATGTTAATTACATCAATAAAGTGAATTATTCTTATTAACAATTTCAATTTTGATGAAAAATCCTTCATCTGTTTCAATAAATTTAACGAGAATGACCAAATTACATCAATTTTTAAAAATCGGGACCAAATTAAAACTTAAAAAAAAAAACTAAAAGACCAATTTGACATTTTTAAACAAAAACATAAACAAAAGAAAAAAAAAGAAGAGTAATTAAATCTTTATTTGATATGACCTTGTGGCCACTAATTTTCAGAATTATTGCTTTTGGTAACCCCATAGTTACAACTAACTACATCCCACAATAATAAAAAGACTAAAATACCCTCCAACACTGCAATACATTGTTGCCACTTCTTTCATCATGGTCGATGCTATAATAGAGAAAGAACAATGAAGCGGAAGTAGAGAGGAAATGCAGAAAATAAAAATCATTTTGATTTTTTTTTTGGATAAAGCATTTCATGTGTTTCGAAAAATTCTTTTCAGAAGATATTCATATGTTCCAGAAAATTTTATAAGAAACACATTTCATATAGAGATATTATGGAAAACTTGTTTCAAAAAAATTTATGCATTTCGGAAAGTTTATTTTGAAAATCATATTTCAGAAAGTTTATTCCAAAATATATTTCATGTATTTCAAAAATTTTGTTTTGAAAATTTTATTTCAAAAATCTCATTACAAAAATTCTGCAAAACTTGTTTGGAAAAGTTTCTGGAACATGTAATCCAGAAATCACTTTCACTAAGAGTAAAATGGTCACTTAGAAATTTTGGGAACACGTTCAGAGAAATTGTGGGAATACAGGAAGTATAAGCCATATTGAGCAATGGGAAAGTGAAAAACTGAAATCTAAGATTTTGTGCATTCAGAGAATGGAATGATAAAAAAAACCAATGAAAGGCAAAAATTTAGGCACACATAATTATTGAATTCTGATAATGAAAATTGTGAGAATCATGATATAAAATAAAACTTTTGTACATGGTAACACAAATCCTTGCTAGCTGAAAATATCATACAGATATTAACTATGTGTCCCTGGAGGATGGTGTAGGAGAGTAACTGTGATCACTTGAGTCTCTTTTCCATGAATTCTGAACTTGTGCTGCAAACTGCAAGTTCCAGAGAATATCTTCCACAGAAGGCCTTTCAGTTAGGTCATCAGAGAGACACCTTACACATATCTCCATCATTGTCATTAATGATTCATCTGAGCATTCCTTGTGAACTGCTGGGTCAACAATACTTCTTCTAGCTATGTCATCAGTTTTTATGCTTACATGTAACTGCACAAGTACCACACAACATTCTTAGATTTAGGTGCTATCTACTTTACTAACCCTTGTGCTTTTCACAACAAAGTTGAAGAAAAAAATCAACTTGTTGAAAATCTAAACATGAATTTAAGTTCTACATTGAATAATAAGAAAGTTAAACACCATGTAAGAAAAAAAACTACAAAGATGATGTCAATTCCTTATATAAATGAAGCTCATGTCTCATTCTTTTGTTCCTTTCCGGTTAATTCTTCTCGAAAGACCTATCAAAGGTTTCAGATCCGATGGTTCGTCTTAGTAATTGGTTCAGACGACTACATTATGATTCCTAGATTTTGAAAGTTTTTCTAACATAGGTTTAGGCAAATATGTCATGTTGTGAAGAACGGTGATACAAGTAAGAAATCCTTGGTCAAGTACTCGTGGTTAACTCGAGAAGATAAACAAATGTGAAAAGACTTACACTTAAAAGGAAGAACGTTGAAAATCTAAATGTGAGTACAAGGAAAAACTCATGACAACTCAATGCAACTCTATTTGTAAAGAAGTTAATGAGGAGATTTTCCAAATAAGACCTTACTTCAAGAAGTTAAGTAGTTTGGGATCAATATGATCTCTACTAACCTTCACGCGACATGTAATAATTTGTTGTTAATTTAATCTAATAACTTAATAAGGTACATGTTATGTAAAAAATGGTCAAGACTAAGGACATATGGTGGTCCCTTTCTGTTGTGGATTGTTTTGTGCAAAACAGAACAGGGATGATGGCCAAGGGCTTTTGCTATCATTTTCTATTTTGTGTCTGGACAAAATTATGTTACTTTGTTTAGTGGATAACAAAAACTCAGTTTTGTGTTGTTGAGCTGTTTTTGTCTTTGTCTAGTACTTATACTACAGCAAAACTCAAATTATGTACAATTTTTTTAATGTTGAATTATTCATCGTTTGTTTTAGCAAATCAAATGCACCATTATTGTGGAACATTATTGGAGAACTCATTCATAATCTAATAATGTAATAATCTAAGATGCTTTAATATGAAACTTGAAGGTAATACTCACCAGATCTTTTAGTGTTCCAACTTCATTGTGGAACATTATTGGTCGGCCCAGAATGATTTCTAGCAAGATTACCCCAATATCATAGACATCATTCTTGTCTTCACCCTTTATCCTGCATAAGTAATCAATGCTACTTAAGGCCAAGAGAAAAAAACTATATACATTATCAGATACAATCAGAAAAGGCACCCATGTAGTGGTACAAGACTCTGAAAATGGCTTTATAACTAGTTCACAATATTGCAGACATTGAAAGCTTTAAGAACCAAGCTCAACAAGTTAAAGTGTTTAACTAACATTTTTGCTCATTAGAGATCCCAAGCAGAGAGATATATGGATCAGGGTACATATTTATCAAAGGGTACATACATAAAGGATTGAGATAGAACTAATAAAATTCTTTCCTATTTAACTATCTATACAGCTATTAGTATATTTAGTAGTTCAATTTTCAACTAAAAGCATTTCATATATGATAAAATGCATTTCATAAGAAATTTCAATGATTGTGTACCCTTTCATCTTTATAATAAAGAACATATGGAAAAGAATGTGTTGATTGTATGTTCTTACTTTCTTAGTTGCAAGATTAGATTCTATAACAATATCAGTGATTAATATTTTGTTCACCTTGTTTGGACATTTCCTTTGAGTCCAGGGGAAGTTCCATTGCTGATCTGAAAGTTTAGCAGAAAACAATTATGCTGAGAAAAATCAGAACGGGGTGAAGATATAGCAGTAACAGGGACATACAAAAGGAATAATCCACTTACCATTCTTTTATTTTCAGAAGAGAGTGGCAGATTGTAGCTGCTTATTTTAACATTGTGGTTGTTATCCAAAAGAATATCTGTAATCTTGAGATTATTTGAATATAGTCCAGGCACTATCCCTGTGTGCAAAAATTGAATGCCTTTCACCACTCCAATTGTAGCTGCTATTCTCTGAGTCCAAGAAATCTTTTCCCCAGAAGATCCTAATGAAAGCAAATGTCAGATGAAAAATCCATTTCCTTTGTATGTGGTGAGAACATTAGAAAATATTAGGTCCTATTTGGTTTGAGAAGTGCTTTTCAAATATCTGTTTTCAAACAACATTTGAAGATGTGAAATAAATTGAAAACAAACTGTCACTGAAATTTATGGTATGTGGTTATATTAGAAGGAAGAATTTGATGGAAAATTTTCCTTACCAGAAACGCAGCTTCGTAAACTTCTGTTTGGAACAAACTCAAATATGAGAAATACACTGTTCACACATGAATCATCCTGGTTGCACTCAAAAGCATGCCCAAGAGCACTAACCAAGTGTGAATGCCTTAGTTTTGAAATCATCTCAACATGGTGCATGTAAGTTTGAGGGCTATGTCTCTTCCTCATTTTCAAACCTCTAATAGAAATGTGCATCCCATCAGAGAGAACCCCTTTATAAATCTGTCATTACAGTTAAATAGATTTAAATTTGTTAAGTCAAAGATAATAGAGAACAGTTGCACAAAATTATATATGCATAATCAGAATGGTGAATTACTTGTCTTAAACAACACAAAACTGTACAATTACTGCAAAGGGAAACTGTAATAAATTTGAGTATGAATGAAAACTGTATAATATGTGTGGATTGATGTTTGATGCCTGTAGCAGAACTGAAGATTTGCACTTTAACTTATCCTGTTCTAGGTATAATTTGAAGGAAGACCAGAGATTCAAATGTACCTCATCTAAAGACTATAAAACTACACATAGCCAGCATCTAAATTGATAACTTCAGGTTCATACCTGACCATGTTGGCCTTCACTTATGAAACATGATGAATCAAAATTATTTGTAGCTTCCTTAAGTTCATCCAAAGCAAAGGTCCTATAAGGAGGAAGGCTGGCTCCCATCTTCATTGTTTCTGATATATACCCTGCAAACAAATAATATAAAATGACTATATGTGACTAGTGATAACTAATAGAAGTAAAGGTTCTGAATGACATGCTCTAACTCATACATTTCAATGATACATTCTACCCTTCAGCACAATAGATGTACAGAAGAAATGAAACTAGAAATTTCCCTTACTCTAATTCTATGGTTTTGGCGTACATTGATAAATGCATAGCTGGACAGAAGAACATATTCCCAGAATTTTCTTTTAGCCCTTAAACAATGTACATGTAGAACAAGAATATCATTTTTCAAAATAGAAATTATGTACCAATAAGGCAAAGGATTTGAGGATTTACTTGCGTCTGTGAGTAGTTTTGCTGTGTTAACTGATGATACATGTTCTATTATGGACCTTGTCGATGCCCTAACAACACGCTTATTTTTAACTCGGCTCATTACATGCTCCTTTATGGATCTTGTGAGTGTTTCCACAGCACGTTTGTCAGGAACCCTTTTGATGATATGCTCCATTATGGACCTTGTAGTAGTTTTCACTTCTTCTTCATTATGTAACTGGGTAGTGACATTTTCCAAAGGGGACTTTGAAGGTATTTTCACTACCTGTTTCTTGTGAACTCGGCTAACAACCAAGATAACCACTCCTAGAATCAACACTACACCTACAACACCTCCCATACTTGATACAAGAACTGCTTTACCAGTTGTTCTCTTGTGCTTTGGTTGAGGGGGTATGATTTTCACTGCCAAAGCCTCATTGCTGCAGAAATGTAAAGGGTGCTGATCTTGGTTCTTATTTGATAAGCAGTTTCCATCATACAGAACAACCCTGGTCTTTGGTTCCAAACAAGAGGGAACTTCCCCTTTCAGAAGATTTGAAGACAAATTTACAAAGCGGAGATCATCATTGCATGACATGTTACTGAAAAGCATTCCAGTGAATTTATTTGAGGAAATATCAAGGTAATTTATGGATGGCAGTGACAATAATGATGGTGGAAATGGCCCCACAAAGCCATTCAAAGAAAGGTCTAGCCTTTGGAGCAGATAGAAAGAATTTAAACCAGAGGGGACACTCAGCCTGAAGCTGTTATTTCTTAGCACAAGAGAAACTAACTTGGTGGAGAGTGAAGGAAAATGAGGTCCAAATGTGTTGTTTTCCAAGTTAAGAACTTGAAGGTTTGCCAAATTCTTAAGATGAGGAACTTCCCCAGATAACTGATTATTTGACAGATCTAACACCCTCAAGGTCTGAAGAGCATCCAGTGAAGTTGGAAGGCTCCCACTAAGCCAGTTTTTCTTCATACTAAGCACAGCCAAACCTTGAAGTGAGCCTACCCAGTTAGGAATTTCACCATTGATGTTGTTATCATCAAGCACCACTGACTGCAGGTTCCTGAGTTGTGAAAGCTGAGATGGAATGGCTCCATTGAAGTAGTTTGAGCTAATGTTAAGTATTTCCAATGAAGACAGTTGTGCAATGCTTTCAGGCAAGGGCCCCCAGAGTCCAAGAGAAACAAGAGAGAGGACTTTCAAGCTTGAGAGAGTTCCTATTGTAGTAAAAAGAGTATCAGAGGAGAAGTTTGGAGGCAGTGAAGCATAATCATTGTTGCCAACAACATGAAGCTGTGTCAAGCTATCTTCATAGCAGACTAGTGTCAAATATGTGGTAGGCTCAATATTGCAAAAGTCTGAGGTGCTGCTGAGAGCACTTAATGCTGATGGATAACCAAGAAGTTGCTGAACCTTGAGAAGTGTCTGAGACTGAGAAAACTCTAACTGCTCTGAAAGTTGGATGGTGGCAAGAAAGAAGACTAAAAGGGGTAAAAGAGAAAGGAAAACTGGTTTTTGTGCCATCTCTCCTTTCAACAAACAGAGAGAGATCACTTGGATGAACAAAGACACAAGAGGGGTTTTGGTTTAGGCCTCTAGGAGGAACAAGCTTCTGCCATTCATACTCAACACAAATGAATCAACTATGTTTCACTCTGGTTCTTTCTGATCTTCAATGGAATGCACTAAGAAAAAAGTATTGGCACACAACAAGCACCAGACACAGCAAAACACGAAACATTTTACTGTGGACCATGTTCTCAGTTCAACCGTTAACCATTTTTGCAATGAAATGCTATGTGCTTTTGCTTTTGTGTTGGTTTGGCTGCACATGATATAATATGACAACACGCAAGTCACCTAATGGCTAAGGAAAATTTTATATTCTATAAAAATGTGAACCCTTTTTGTTCTGTATCTTACTGAAATTTGCACTGCTGCCACAGTACCTTGGCTTGGCTTCATCTAAGACATAATATAATGGTCCCTCTTTCACCATTTCTTTTCTGATAAATTTATAACGTGATAATAATAATAATGATTAAGATATAAATTTTAAATTTAATTCAATTTTATTAATCTGATATTTTGTGAAATGGTAAGTTGGTATAATCGGAAGGTTTAAATATGTTTTTATCCCTCAATTTTCAATAAAAATTAGAATTAGTTTCTTCTCGAAATTTTGGTCTAATTTAGTCCTCTAATTTTAGAACTATGTGAATTTAGTCATTTTAAGCAAATTTTGTTAAGTTTATATAATGTTTTAAACGTGTTTCATGATAACATTTGATATGTTTACACCATTTGATACATTTTTACTTCAATATTAACTAAGAAACTATTAAGAAATGCATTTGAAACGTCAAATAAATTTAACAATGATTAAAAGGACTAAATCCATACAATTTTGAAGTTGAAAGACAAATTAAACCAAAATTTCAAAAAAAGACTAATTCAAATTTTCATTGAAAGTTAAGAGACAAAAACATATTTAACCTAATTATAATTACAAAACATAGCATACATGAACAATTACTGCTCTGTCTATAGAAACCAGAGTTTCATACATATGATAGTTTGTTACTTTCTTTCAAACTTCACTAATTTTTTTAACACATACTAAATCAGTTATTTGATGTTATAGGTCTCACTACTTTCTTCTTCTCTATCTATCCATGTATATACTATGAATTGAAAACAATAATTGTTCTAGAATAAGACAATGTAAAACAATAATTGTTCTTGGTTTCAATCTGTTATTTTATTTTTTTTCTGTTAAAATAATGGTGCCAAACTCCATCAACAATAATTTTGTGGAGAAAAATAAAGATACCCTAAGTAGTGAAAAACGTCCCATCAACATAGGTATTCTGCATTCCCAAGGCACACAAATTAATAATCCTGTGGTAATAATATATCATAGCATAGCAGTGAAGGGCACACCAAAATGTAAAGGTAGTTTGTCGTTTTACATAGGAAATTGCACACACAAACCCTAAAAAGTTATTTCAAATATAAGATTAGAAAAGATTATGTTTGTGAAGACTAATGAAATTTTAAGCTAGTAAAGTATTATATTGAATTAAAAATATGTAATAACTTAATTAATATTTTTGTTAATAAAAGTTAAATGACATAAAAACATAATTATATAAGTTTCACCAAATAAAACAAATGTATGATTTTTACTAAAAATAATATTATATAATAATTACTATTATTATTTTAGATTTTTTAAAATAATTAAACTTTTAGTATAGTTTTCACCATTTCTATTATCCTTTTAAGAGTATTGATCAATTCTTTTTATTTAAAGAAGCTATTTTATACCTGAATTAGATATTATAATGAATATTAATTAAATTAATTTTTCATTTACTTTTAAATTTAATTTTTTATAATATCATGTAATAAATTATTAATTACTTTAATCTATCATATTAAATATTTAAAATACTGATTTCAGTTTAACTTATATTAAAGATCGAGACTATTCCAACTTAAAATTTAAAATAATGAGTTTATAAAAAAATTATATTATATACTTTCTTATTTCTAACTTATTTAGATTTTAATAAAAGTATAAAACAACAACATTATAAATACTGAAAATATTAAAATAATTAATTTTTAATAAAATTTAAAATAAGTCGTTTAAGAAATGTGTAATTTAGATAGTAGAAACTTTAAAACATTATTTTAAAATACTTATTAAATATTAGGATTAAATATATTTTTTATCATTTAATTTTTAGAAAAATTTGAAATTATTGTCTCAAAAATATTTTGTTAACATATCATAACTCATATATATATATATATATATATATATATATATATATATATATATGTGTGTTATTTTTTTTCTTTTTATCTAAATTTAATTATATTTATTTGATTTTTTAAATATATTTTATAATAATATTTTGATTTTAATATTAGCCGAATAAATTAAATAAAATTTAGTTAAAAAAATTAAATTTACGTATCTATAAAATAAAAAGATTAAATTAAATAAAATTTTAAGACTGATTTAAATTTTTATCGAAAATTAATGAAAGAAAAATATATTTATCCCTGAATATCATTAATCAACTTATGATTCTTGTGAATCATATCCTTGTAAAGATTGGTGAGTTGATATGTGAGGAGAATAAGTGAGAAATTGGAAGAATTGTTTGAATATGTTGATGTGAGAATAAGAAAATGAAGTAACAGAGTAAGAGAATATGTTTATGTAAATTGTTGAGCTCGTGACAGACATTTGAAGGCAAAGAAGAAGTGAAAGAGACAAGTGGTGGTGGGACCATACTTCACGGGTCTGCTTTTCCTGTCCCTCTCGTGACAGACACCCTTCTCAATCACACCCTCCTCATGCAAACACCGGTTAAATAGTTTTTTTTTTTAAATATATTTTTAGTCTTTTAATTTTTAATAAATTTTAAAATTAGTCCATCGACTAATTTAGTCATTTATTTTCTAAAATACGTAAATTTAATTCTTTTAATCATATTTTGTTAAATTTATTTGACATTTCAAACACGTCACATAATAATATTTGACTTAACATTAAAGTAAAAATGTATCAAACAGTATAAACAACTCAAATCCAATCCTGAAATACATACGAAACATCAAATAAACCTAATAAAATTTGATTAAAAGAACTAAATCCATGTATTTCGAAAGATGAATGACTAAATTAGTCCAAAATTTTAAAATACACTAATTCTAAAATTCGCGAAAGTTAAGAGATAAAAATATATTTAATTTCTTTTAAATTTACTTAGGATTTAATAACACTGTCGATATAGCCATGTTGCAGAAATGTATGGTGGTTGGAAAAAGAGTTTTGGATAATGTATTTGTAGTTCATTATGTTGGTGCAGTTGAACTGTCTAGATTCTAAGTAAATTTTTAGATTTTATAGATAGAAAAGATATAACAGGGAAGGAGAGTGCCCTGAAAAGTAGTCATGTTCAGAAATAAACACTACTCATAAATGAAGAGAGATACTTCACACTTATAAACATTTCACATGAATTTCCCTTTATTTATTATTTTTTTTTTTTCACTTTCTCCTTTCAAAACAGATGTCGTAGATAAGTAAAATGACTCTTACTTAATCCATTCTCTTCTTTTAGAATAAAAATAATAGTTTCAAAAAACCATTGAAAAACTATTTCTTTAACGATAATTATTCATCGAATTTAATAACAAGGTCGTAAAAGAAGTTAAAATATACATTTAGTCCCTATTTTGTCAAATTTTATAAAATTAGTCCAAATTTTATTATTTTATTTAAATAAGTTTCAATTTTTTGTTAATTTGATTCAATTAAATTCTAATTGGATAACACCATTAAAATTCTTCATGTCGTACCGTACAATTAACATATTTGTGTTACGTGGAATATTTGTAATCTTATGTGGACCGTTTTAAGTGTAATTACATGTTTAAACAACTTTGCTTATATATAAATCAAGAGGAGATGGAAAAGGTGTCGTAGGATTTGTTGTTTATAAAAGACGAAGTGGACAATCTTCTCCTTCGCATTGTTGATTGTTGAGCATTTATGAGGGATCTATGTCTCAAACCCAATCTTCTTCATCATACTATAATAATTGTGTGTAGTGAAGTGGTATCTTGTCTCATGGTGGTGGGTGTAAGGTTTTGAGTTAACACCCATTTGCGATTGTGGAGAAGTTGCAGTTATGAGAATAACAAAAACTCCTAAAAATGTGGATAAAAAGTTTCTTTATTCTCTACTTCAACAATGGCATATGCTGGAGGCAACATTTGGTCGTTAGCAACCCAAACAATTGCAGTTAGCAACTCTCCCCTATACTTGCTGTAACATCCCGTCCGGATATTACGAATTTAACAAAATAAAACAGAAATAATACATCAGCATCATTTATGCAAAAACTCATTTAATAATAATGCCTCATATCCCAAAACACAGGAAATATAAAACTTCATTGAAGTACCAACAAGTCCATGAATACAAAACGGTGAGTTTAGTCAAGTAGGCCATGAGCCTTTACATCATATATTAAAAATAGAGTGACAAAAAAAAAACATGAACATAAAAATTCCCATAATTAGCCTCTCTCCGTAGCTAAGCCTCACCAGCTCCACCTGCATCATCACCTGCTCACGTGTACCGCATACACGATCATCGCCAAACACAAGCAGATAGGGTGAGCTAACAGTTAAAACATACAAAAATATATATCAAATATACATATACATGTTTAACCAGTACAAATACATAACAACAACACAAATTCTTTCTTTATACTGCATGGCCACAACCATATCAAGTATCCTTTCTTTTCCCACAGAATCTTGCTCTAATTCCATCACATGGCCACCACCAAGTACCCCGATGCACCTAATGGAAGTCACGTTACCTTCCTTCCACATGGCCACCACCATGCATAATAAGTACATCAGGAAACCTCGTTCGAGTTCTTCTCATGGCCACAACCATGCGAGCAGTGTTCTCTATCTTCTATTGAGTATCTCCAGGTGCCTTGCTGCCAC
>Ga0214542_1005252_pt1 | contig 24851 bp, 22 predicted proteins | sample CNSS1metaG_FD_160096 | JGI IMG/M metagenome (GOLD analysis project Ga0214542, IMG submission 160096) | Root nodule microbial communities from cowpea collected in UCLA plant growth center, Los Angeles, California, USA - CNSS1 | ecosystem: Host-associated > Plants > Roots > Nodule | place: USA...
GCTCGCCCTCTCTCCCTTGGCCACTCATGCTCTTGACAGAGGCTTCTCCCCCGATCTCATTTTCACCCCCCTTAAAGCTGGAGACGTACCTAACTTTTCTGTCCTATTCTGTTTATTGCGTTTTTTTTTTCCCTAAATTTGCTTCTTTTTCATCCAATTCAATTTCTGCAGGATGATTTCTTGTCAAATTTAAAAGCTTTACAACCTCACTTGTGCATTACAGCTGCCTATGGCAATATATTACCTACCAAGTTTCTAGATATTCCTCCGTTGGGTTTGTCACTTCCTCCTCTAATGCCAGCCATGATGGTGCTAAATCTATAAAAAAATTAGACCTCTGTGAAACCTTTCCATTTGCAAATATCTCAGGAACAGTCAACATTCACCGTAGCCTGCTGCCATTGCATCGTGGTGTTGTTCCTGTTCAAAGGGCATTGCAGGTTCCCCCCATTTCTTTTGTCAATCCCTAGATTCTCAATGCTTCTATTTCATTAACTTATTTCGCTGGTGGTTTGTATTGATTTGTACACTAGGATGGTGTTAAAGAAACTGGAGTGTCATTAGCATTCACCGTTCGTGCTCTGGATGCTGGACCCATCATTGCTACTGAAACAATGCAAGTTGATGCTCAAATAAAGGTATGCTTTCTGTTTGTCCGTCTATGCTACAATTGGTGTGAGTGGAATGGAAATGCATCATCAGCCCTTTGATTTATATATCAAAGAAGTTCAGTGTTTTTACATATAATATTTATCCTTCGTTTGTAACCTAGTTTGAAATGTTTCCACTTCTGGTTTGGATGTGTAAAACTGGTGCATATTATATCAAGGGTTACAATCTCCCTTAATTGTATTAATAGTATATCAGTTTCGATATTATAATATACGGTAAAATTTTCTGGACTTTTTATTGGTTTAGCATTCTGGATTGCCTCTAACCATAGCTGTCAATTTGTTTTCATTTTCTCCCTGCTTCTGACAAAACTTTAGATTTCTGTGTAGGCACCTGATTTGCTTGAGCTCCTCTTTCATAAAGGTATGATTCTTCCATTTTTGTTGTTCTGTGTACCTTTCTCTGGGTGATCTCTGTACTTAAGATATTCTTATTTAGGCATTTTGATAGTGTTCTCCACTGATTGAGTTCCTACCTTGTATAGATTCTAACGTGCAGTGTAAGCAGCTAAGTTCCTCACTTTCCTTACAAAATGCAATATGTGAACCTTCACTCAACCCAAGAAGCCAGTATTCTATATTGTGTTTTTTTTTATCCTTTTTTATTTATTTATACACGTGATTTTTGTTTTTGTTTAAATCCATTGGATTATCAAATACATGGAGCTTGTTCAGGACTGATGCCTCCTCTGCCTTCAATGTGTTTATAAACAGCTAGCAATTTTACTTGTCACACACTGTCTTGCTTTTTCCCTTTATATTCAAAGATGTTCAATATGTTGATAACAGTGTTCTCGTTGGTGTTATGAAGCAGAACTAAAGCGTGAAGAGAGAGAGCGGCATCCTATTAACCAGAGGGAGAAGCACATCCTTTATCCTGTGAGTAAGCAGGCATTTTTTATGTTCACATGTAAAGTGATTGATTTTTCACCAGTTTTTGTAACCTTTACAGATGTGAAAAATTGTTAGCTCTAGGCAGCTATGAATGTTACATACTTCCATAATGTTAAGGATATTGTTGTTATAATGCAACCAATACTTACTAATACATATATGACATTCCTAGTCATATATCCTGGGTGTATAACACATGTGAAAAAATGATTATGAGCTAATACATTTGAGATTCAGATCCGGTGCTTTAGAGGTTTGGGTTATCCTACAATCTCTAATTTAGAAAGAATGATATAGTTCTTCTGTATTACAATAATGAGGCCATTGGATCTATAAATACATGAACCTGCTGGTTATTTTAGGAAATATAGAGACCTAATTCTAAGGAAACAAATGCAGGTAATTATGGGATTGAATCTGAATACATAATCCTAGTATTGATAGCAAGATACTATTGTAATGAAGAATAAATTTATAGCAAGGATAAAATAAAAAAACTTCCTAAAATGCATAATATGTATCATGGTTTTGACATACAACAATCCGAAATCCCTTTCAAATTACAAGATCCTATCAACCCTTTTTCTTATTTGTAGGCAACTTCCCCAAATGACTACCTCTAATAATCAGTCTCGTCACAGATAGTGTTTATATAGATTTTTCTTTTAGTGTATGTTAAGGTTTAGGGTTTCCCGTGTCATATTTTAGTACTTCAACTTGGCTTTGAATCACCCTGGTTATGGAGCTCGAAATTTGATTTAATATTTTCTTTTGATGACTTACAATTTAGAAAAAAATGAATTTGGAATTTTTCGAACCCTGTATGTCTTTTGCAGGTGGAAATTATTGATGTACCTGCCGATACAAAGGACAAAGATGAGATTCTTGAGAGTGAGTTCTTTGACACTAGTCAGGCATTTCTGAGTCTCTGCCAGGGAAATCATTATCAGTATGATACTCTAAGACGGGCCTAGCATTCCTCTATGATGGTTCTCTATCATCTTCATAATCCAACTGCTCCTGCATTTGTTACTACATGTAACATTTGTCGTCTTGACATAGAAACAGGCCAAGGTTGGCGTTGTGAAGTGTGCCCTGAATATGATGTGTGCAATGCTTGCTATGAAAAGGATGGTGGCACGGATCATCCTCATAAATTGACAAATCATCCATCAATGGCAGATCGTGATGCTCAGAACAAGGAAGCTAGGCAACTACGAGTATTACAGGTTTGAATGAGATTATGTTTGACCCTATCCTTGTCATTTTAATGATCATGTTTATAAGTTGGTTATATTGCATTTCAAATAAGGAAATCATGCATCTAGTGAAATTTGAGTGTGAAGAGGAATGTGAGAATTATGAATTTTTCTTGAATTTTATGCATATGTAGAACATACATGTTGTTGGAGCGTTTATTGGGTTACTATCAATGATATCAGTATGTTAAACTTTTTCTGATTATTATCAATGAATTGGCAATTTATTTTTCGGGAGGAGAGGGGAGGTTTACAAAATACGTTGTTATTTACACGGGATAATACTTTAATTGCATACTATTGAATTCTTTATGGTTGTGCACCAATTCACCATTCTCAGTGACGATGTTGCTCTTCTCTTCATAAGGTCTGATGTGAATGGATTTCATAAGGTCAGATTTAAAAGAACACTTGAGGAGGTTGCTGTAATGGAGATGATGAGGCAGAGAGCTGCAGAAGTTGCAAACAATTCTGGATGACCATTTTTTATACATGTGGTTTTTCCCACTTTGATAATATTCTATAATTTGTAATAATTAATATTGTAAAATTATGTACCTCATAAAAGGAAACGCTTTTAATATATATTTTGGTAAAAAAAAATGAAATATACTGTAAATGCAAGATTAGACCAATGTGATGAACTAAAAAAAGAAAAAAAAAATCATCTCTTGTACTGTGGTGAATGTGGTGAATAATGTTTATTTCTATTGACATCTCTAGTTTTACGAGACAACCAACTACTACTTAATTAAAAATTAGGTTTAATCAAGTTAGAATTACATGTTTAATGGAGTTATTGATATTTTAGTGTATGGTTTTCTTTTCAGACCTGAACCTGATATGAATGTTTACGATGGTTCTTCTTGTTTAAACTAAAAAGAAAAAGGAATTACAACTCTTACAAATTAAAAAAGTCATATATTAATTAAAATTAGTAATATTTCACAAACTTGTTAAGTATTATAATAACTTTAATAAACTTATTAAGTTAGCTGCGTAATATATGGAATCCTATATTAAATTAAGTTAGACAAAATTGATAATGAAATGATATGTTACAATTATTTATTTTCTAAATATATAGCATTGTTGAAAAATATAATTTTTATGATGAAACTTTGTGATTTAAAATTTATAACACTGTAAAGAATTTTTAACGGTGAGAAAATTATTTGGTAATAAAAAATGAAAATTTAAGTTATAATTTAAATAAATGATTTAAGTTAATATTGGAAGTATGTTTTTAATTTTTGAATTATTACAATTTAGTTATTCCAATGCCTAAAGAAATTGTACTGACAAAACCCTCATTTCCATCAAACCCAACACTTCCCACCTCAACCACGACCCCCTCGTTTGTCGCTTCCACGCTTCCCAGTTCGGAGGTACGCTATTTCTCTTTCTCTTCATTTCTATTCACCCTTCTTCATAACATGCTTCTTCCATCTTCTTCTCATTTCAACCTCGCAACTCTCAATTTTTGTGTTTCCGCTTCTTCTACATCAAATATTAGCCCCAATTTTATCTATTGCATTCTATTGTCCTTCATTCATCTTGTTTCCAGGGGTAAAATCCAGTAATCAGTATTGTACTGTAGTGTGAATTCCCAACTTCACAATTATGAATGTGTATTTGTCAACATGGTTTTATTCAGTAATCAGTGGTGTGTTGTGAATATATATATATATTGCATACCGCTATTAGTTCATGTACATTTCCTTCAATCAAAGGGTGAAAATTCTTCCTTATATGTTTGTATGTGAAATGCAAAGAAGACATGAGTGACTGACTGAAGAGTATGAGGTCTTTCTGAGTCTCATTCTCACACAAACAAAAGGCTTACATCAGAAATTTTAGGCTGTCAAATACATAGCTTTTTACATTTTACGGGTGAAGTTGTATCTCTATGTTCCATCATGTGTAGATCTTAATCTGGTGAGAGATATGCAGCTTAGAAGGATTTGGGAAAAGATGTCAAATATTTAGTTTCTATAGTTTAATACTTTGTATAAAATTTACCAGAAAATTACTTTTTTTAAAATAGTTTTTTTCACCATTTCAATTTTTTTAATTATACTTGGGAAGAAGAAAAAAAAAATTGGAACTTTGGTATCTTGGAAAAAAATTTCACCTTTCCATTGTTAATCATGGATTTTACAGAGAGAGTTGGTGTGTAAGAGGAAAGTGTTGAAAAGCCCTAGCTAGCATTTCATCAACTGAGCTTCACTTTCTCTTTCGCTATGGCCTTCTATGGAGCCGCAAAACGTGTTTGTGTTTTCATAAGCCGGAATCGTTCATATTCTTCTTCTTCATCGGAAAACGTGAATCTAATAAAGCAATTGCGAGAGAGAACAAGCGCTCCGATCAAGGACGTTAAAGCCGCTCTGGTGGATTCCAATTGGGACATCGACGCTGCTCAGAAGGAACTCAGAAAAAGGGGAAAAGTTTTGGCTTCCAAAAAATCTTCTCGAATCGCCTCCGAAGGTTTGCTCGCCCTCGCCCAAACCCCCGCCAAAGTCGCTCTCATCGAACTCAACTGCGAGACTGATTTTGTCGCCCGAAACGATATTTTCCGACACTTGGTTTGTCTCTTCATATTCATCATATTTCAATTAACAATCTTTTTCACACATTTCCTCACTCACTCTCTTCTTCAATCTGCAGGCATTGTGTTTGGCAAAGCAAGCGTTGTCGCTCGATAGCTCTTCTTCTTCTGCCTTTCATGTCGGACCTCAATCTTTGGATGTACGTTAATTAACGCTCTTAATGTTGTTGCAATGAACCTCTTTTATATAAATGAACTGAGTTTCCTCGTTTCCTAAAATCCTCTCGAGTTACGATGTTGTCACAGTGTGTTTATTGACATCATTGCTTGTATTTGCCAGTACACGACGTTGAATCTTGAGCATCCGAAGATCAGCGGAGAAACTACCGTTCAAAATGCAATCACTGAAGTGGCTGCCATGATGGGGGAGAATGTCAGGCTTAGAAGAGGTTATGTCTTGCCTACTTCATCCAACGGTTTTATATCTACGTATCTTCATACCAGTCCCCAACCGGGTAAAAAATTCATTCCACTTCTTGTTTTTGTTCTTTTTACTTTTTGCTCTGCTCTTACCAATCTTTTGCCACTCTTGCATTGCATGTGAAATGTCGGGGCAGTGTATATATTTACACGCTTGAAGTTGTTGGAATGAGATCAGTATCATTTTGTGTTACTATATGTTGTTACCTTGCGGTACCTAGAAACTGGACCCAATAAGGATCCTGACTCTCTCCTGTTTGTTTGATTAGGTTTGGGTCGCATTGCTGGAATTTTGTCCCTTGAAGTAGATGATGGTAAAACACAAGTGGAAGCTCTACAGCGTGTTGGATCAGAATTAGCCATGCATGTAGTGGCAGCAAAGCCATTATTTTTAACAAAGGAACTCGTGCCTTCAGATGCTTTGGAAAATGAGCGAGAAATTCTTAAATCTCAGGTATATGTGGGTTTCTTTTGGATTCAAGCTCAGGCCTGTACTGAATTCATGAATCGTAGTTAATATGGAATTGCTAGGCTTCTGTTTGTTTTGGTCTTTAAGTATTACTAGAAATTCTGTCATTTATTTCAGCAATCTAAATTAATGAATTTAGATGAATTAGCCTTCCCGTTAGTAACAATAGAAAAACTGAGTAAAAACTGCTGTATTACTTCATTGATAACTTACATCACAAAGCAAAGTACATGTAGAACCATAAAGAGCCAAACAAACTTGACCAGCAAAAATAGCAAGCTGTCACAACATAAAATTGAGTTAACACCCTCTCAGATATTGTATCAATCGTTCTGTGCTACTTTAATTTTCTTGTTTCCTTAATTGACGTGTATTTTCCCATCTGGGGGATAGGTTTGAAAGTTGGCGATGCTTGCATAGATGCAGCAGACCAGAGGGTCTTTCTAAGGACTGTTTAAGATGGTGTTGTAGGTTTAATCTGGCTTGTACATAATAGTTTTTAACTATATTTCAATTGGCGAGGTATGGTTCAATAGAGAAAATGGACATTTGAACTAGTTTCTTTTGTGAACTGTGGCCAGTTACACCTGTACAAGAATGATAACCTTCTTGTGCCTGGATGAATAAGAGTTTAGGGTTGGCCTAGTTAGAGCAATTCAACTCTTTCTCTTGTAATTAAAATTCAGAATTGGAAGAAAACTTTGTTGAGCAGTTGGAATCTGCTCAATATTTTTTTCATTTCTTGATTCATATACTTCATATGCTAAAGTTCCACTTTTTTTATCAATATTTAAAAACCAAACGAAATTTTTTAACTTTTACTATGGTTTAATTATTTCAGGCAGAATCCTCTGGTAAGTCTCAGATGGCCGTAGAGAAAATGGTTGAAGGACGACTACGCAAGTATTTTGAGGATGTTGTATTTATGGACCAAAAGTTCATTATGAATGACACTATGAATGTGAAGGTATGTGATGTTTCTGTGAATTGAAATGGATTGATTTGTGATTTATGTCAGGGTGGAAATTATGATGGCTATAGCCATATGGTGGTTGTCAGTGTGAGTACTTGTTGTGGTGTTTACAATTCTTGGTAAGGTTCTGGTGGCAGCAAATGCATTCGTTATTCGGTACCATGGTTGATATGAGGGATTAATAAATTTGTTAACAGCCCCTGCATCAAGTTGTAGATCGCCTTAATTTGTGAATTTGGTGAAAAGTGACAATTATGATGTCTTAACTATTGAAAAAGGCAAAATAGAGGTGCACTTGAGGGTTAGAGTTGGGTTGTCTTATTTGGAAATGCCTGATTAATTATCACATTATTGGAATCCTACTTCGTTTTATGGTTGAAACTTTTTTTTTTTTTTTAATTTGAACTTACATATAGCCCACATGCCCCAATAATCAAAATCATCTCTAAATAGTGATGTCTCCTTCACTTCTGAGTTTATGATAATAAATAGGAAATGAGAAACCTATATTTGCTGCTGGGAAGCTGAGAATTTCTTCCAAGCAAATATGCAATATAGAACTGTAGGTAGTCATTCAAAGTTTCAAACTCGTGGTTAACCTCAGTATGTTTCCGGACACTAATCAGAAAATGAAGGTGTTTTGTTTATTGTAGTGCCATTAAGCTTCTAGACTGTGCCTTTGACTAGCGTTATAAATATATTTAGTGGAATTACAAAGTGCATACTCTTTAGATGTGTATTTGCTATTTATGTGTGTGAAATGCTGTGTACCTTTTGTGAAGCATCCATCTTAGACCAATTTGTTTGTTTGGTAATTGATTTTCTAGTATCTCTCATTCTTCTTTGCAGGCGGTGCTGGATAATCTATCCAAGGAGGTGGGTTCATCTGTGAGGGTTGTAAACTTTCTGAGAATGGAAGTTGGGGAAGGAATTGCAGGGTAAAACCAGTACATTTTTGGATAGTCTTTTCCTATCTTATTCTAGATTCCAATTGTGTACCATTGAAACGAAAATCATTGCAATTGTCCTTATGTTAAGGGTTTAACCAAAGTATTGTAGACATTATGTTTTGCTTGTTTTCACCATGCTGTAATTACAGGATTTGGGATTAAAGTGCATAAATAAACTTATATTATTACTTTGATATGTCTCTAGTAATGTGTCATTTTTAGCTAATTAAAAGTGTTAAATTTCTCCGTTTTATATGATAATGTGTACAACCTAAAGTATTTTTTACCTCACCTACCTAAAATGATTATGTTATGTCTTCATACCTAGAAACTTCAGAATCAGTCAAGTTCCTTTTTGGCTTTGCAGCGTTCTATTCCTGACTGACCCATCCAATGCTCTCAAACAATTGAGAATAAAGTCGTTGATTAAACTCCCATTATGCTTTTCATGTCTGAGAGTTTATTTAAATTTACTTTTTGGATTGAATTAACAATTTTTTCTGGCCATCTACATTTTTCAGGCAAGAAACAGATGATGCATCTGAGACTGTCGCCCAAGTTGCGTAAGTTTAAGGAGTTTCTGTCTATTCGGGGAGGGAACCCTCTGAGAGCTCTGCTTTGTTTTTAAGGCTTTTGCTCTCTAGCCGATTATATTCAAACATATATGTTCCGATATTGATCAAGCGACGAGGTACATGATTCGGTTGAAAATTTTGCTCGGTAGTGGGAATCATAAATGATTTCTGTTAGACTGTATTACTTTAGTTGAACACATTAGCGTGGCTCTCAAAATAATAGTTATTGTTATATATCTTGAGTTCACAGTTTCTCGATTTTATTTTTTCAGAGCTAGCAAATAAATTGATACTTTGGAATTAACGGAACAATTGTGGAACAGCAGACATGTTTGTGTTTGCTTATTATGTATTTTCAATTTTAGTCCCCTTTAAGTGATTTAAATATAGTGTGAATCCCATTTTCAAAGCTAGTTTTGCGCATTAATACGCTGCACTTTGAACGTTCTATATATTATGTTTAACTATTTGTAGTGTACATTTGGACGCACGTTTCGTGGCCTTGGTTTTCAATCATTAACAGAGTAATCCAACTAAACATTTGGCTACTGTAGAATATGGGTTGTTTCTTCACGCATCTCCATGACTTTTGTGATACTCCTATGATCTAAACACAAGTACAGAGTCTCTCATATTTTTTTTTGTATTACTCTTTGGAAGTGTTAAATGAAATATTTGAGTAGTATGATCGGAAGAATTTTGAGTTCACTGATATGGCAAATAGTACTGTACTCCTTTAAACAAAAGTATCGTAAATTTCCGAACTCTGTTGTCGTTTTTCATGTATTGATTTATAATCAGTTGAAAATTGATGCTTTGAACCATTTTTCTGGTTTATGAAGACGCAATGGATGAGGAAAGTTCCTACTGTGTAGATTGTGATCTTGCAAGTCGTTTTTTTACATTGTCTTGTATTATAATAGAGAGGGTGTGACAATTGGAAAATGTGGAAGCGCAACTGCTATTGCTTCCACCCAACATTAACTCTTTGGGAATCAACTCAAGCACAAACTAAGCATAATAATTTAATACTTAAGAAGGAAGCATGAGATTTTCCATCATCACACACACAAACCTAGGAGAAAAATAATGCAAAAAGAATGAAGCCAATTAGTTTATCGTAGGAAACATGTGTAGGTAATCATGAATACAAGTTCATAGAGGTATGAGATGTCATCCAACAGTCTATGGGATGGAGAAACATGTCCAATTATTAATTAAAAAACAACGTAGAAGCTAGCATCAAGCTTCCTATTCATTGCAATCAAGACATAATTCTTTTCATATATATATGACAATAAATAATAGGATTGAATATATTTATAGTAATTGGATGTCAAATTATAATTTTTTTCTTTAAATTTTGATACATTTTTATTATCAATTTAAGAAACGAACGTGTATGGTTATTTTAATCTAACAATGCCGAATTTGTTTACATGTTAAATGAAGTTGATATTAACATTTGAATTGGAACATCTAAAATGATGTACATAGTTTAAACGTTAATCTGTAAGGACATTATTCGACACATAAAAAAAGTTTAAGATAACTAGATTATGAAAATTATTTGTTTAGTTTTAAAAAATTTGAAGACTAAACCATATCAAAGTTCGAAAAATGAACCGATTCTAATTTTAAAATAGTTATGGTTTTTGAAATATGAGAGAGGAACGACGTTATGAATATGAATATTGTTTATGACTTGTCCACAAACCGACACGGTCACCGCAAATGATAAAGTCACGCAAAGCTTCGAAACCAGTGTTTTAGAAATTGTCAAATCCGTGAATTCACATTCACATGCATTTTGATGAAACTTTTTTGCGTCCAAAAGTATACATACTATAATATAATAAATAAAGTCACTTCCTTATTTTATGCGGAAGCCACTGCAGATAATGGGATTTGTCATCTGTGGTGAAGGAATAATAATAATTATAAGGAATATTATTGCATTTGCGTTTCACGCGTACACTGTCATGGCTACAGATCATAAGCTTCCGTTTCTAAACATATAGAGGAAGAAGTAAACAAGTTATCAGAAACTACACGAAAATGGCACAGAAGCTTCTTCTTGCCACTAACGCGGACTCTGTTACAATGTCAACCCTATGTGTATTTAATTAACTACACCATTTCACATCACATTTTCTCTTTCTATATATAGACACTGAAAGTTGAAAGAAGCTGTGTTTTCAAAGTTGAAAGAAGAAGAAGATGGGGAACTACATTTCTTGCACTCTATCAACAGCAGGGAACAAGCATTGGAGAGGCATAAAGGTGATATTTCCAAGTGGTGAGATTGAGGAGTTTGAAGAAGGAGTTAAAGCAGCAGAACTGATGCTTGAGATGCCAAGTTTCTTTGTGGTGAACACTCGGTCTCTGCATATTGGACGAAGGTTTTGTGCACTCAACGCAGATGAAGAGCTTGAGTATGGGAATGTTTATGTGATGCATCCCATGAAGAGGCTTAATTCTGTGGTCAAACCATCTGACATGGGTGCCTTGTTACTCACTGCCAAAAGGGTCACTGCCAAAGTCAGAGTTGTTCCTGAGAAACAAGTGGAGGAGACAAAGCTGAAGCTTGACGACATTGAAGAGTTTTCTAGCCCCGAGTTCATGCACAGGTTGTCCATCACCAGGTCAAAGAAACCTTTGCTTGAGACCATAGCAGAGGAACCACTGTGTGCAAGATCATAATCAGAAGTTCTGCAGATTCTGGCTTTCTTGTGATTGGAACTGTTTAGGATTTTTTTTTTTCTTTATTGTGATTGGAATTGTATGTATTACTGAAACTAATTCAAGACATTAGACATGCAGTATTGTTAGACTATTCTTATATTCAATTGTTAGGTTTCATTGTAGAAAACTTCAACTCTATTGTTGTTGGATTTTAGTTGGGATTGAGAGCGAAATTTAATGATGTTTATTTCACAAGATTTGGTTATGATTACCAGATTGAAGGAATGTGAAGTTAGATGATGGTGGTTTCAGAAAACAACTTGAAGGCTTTCCAATTCGTTTACGCGTTTCTTCTTGTCTGTGGACATCGTGTGTATTATTTGACTTCTCAAACTTGTTGTTTTGTTTTTTCAATTAATACTGATTTGAGACTTCATTAATATACAAATATTATCTTCAAAGATCATAATGACATAAACTTAAAATTTAATAACCATCTTAAACAAGAATTAATAATTCACACAGTTCATCCTTTAATTTCATTTTGTGATATAACAAATCGTCTGTCTTGAAAACAGTAACATTTTTTTCTATTTCATTCTGTCCTAACAACATATTCCAAACCATTGTTTAATAGTAATGGTGATGTAGTCTTCAAAAATACTGAACTTGCTAGTATTGGGAAATGCATAACGAAATATGCTTGTTAGGGAATACAAGTGTTGAAAAAAATCTTCATGAATCTGTTAAGGCTACAAGTACACATTAAGACAATATTTGCTGTAATACATTTTATGATCAAAGGTTCATACTGCTACCTAAACGTAACTGCTCTAAATTCAATGGGATAATACAAAATTATGAAATTTACATTGCTATGTACAGAAATGATAGCAACTAGCAAATGAAATGAGTATAAAATCCGTTAGGTTATTATTATCTAGTTTGGCAGATCATTTCAGCTACCTCACCCATGACGCTTGTCCCTCTAATTTCTAGCAGTCGCAGAGCCAAGTCTTCTTCATCCATCTGTCTTAATCCGTTGCTCATTCTTTTCAATATACCCACCTCAAGCTCCTGGATCCACAGTGGCGTGCAGCTAACCATCAAGCTCATAACCCCTGACACATACGCACGCCAGGTTGCACAATCACAGCGAAGAGATACTTTTCCATCAAGTGCATTTGCAAGAAAATCTAAATGAATCCCAAGAACCTTTGGTCGTCGTTTTGATGCTGGTGATGAAGAGTCGATACCCCAGGCAAACGCTCCACCAAGTACGGCAAAACACGCAAGTGCATAACCTCTCAGCATAGCCACAACAACTCCAGGTTCTGCCCCTTCATGCTCTAACCCCTGCGCTGACAAAAACCAGGAAGGTAGAGTTTCTGTGATCAAAGATTGAACCAAACCTGAACCACCAGATATCCAAAGAAACGAAGCCCCAAGAAGAGCAGCATGCTTTACACGTGTCATTGATTCAGCAAGAGAAACCTGCCCGTATCTCATCCCATACTTGGTCTTCTTTAGCTTCTCCACTTCACCCTTGGGCAACCCACTGTTAGCTATATCTCTAACCGAAAGCATTAAAAGAGATACAATTTCTTCTGTCAAAAACATGACATCTCTAATAGACCGGTGAACTCTTAAGTAGAGAAACCCAGGAGCAACCGGAGTGATCCCTCTGTAGAAGTGAGAACCAAAGCCATGACCAAGGAGCGTGCCAACACCTCCGTTGTTATAAATACAGGCAGAACCAAGTCCAAGGGTGGAAGTGAAGCAACTTCTTAAGAGCTGAACTACAGCATCCCTGCTGTGGTGGAAGACAGTTGCAGAAGCAGAGAATACAAAAAAGTCACTCCAACGCTTCACCTTCTGAGCCCACAAAGCACCAACAATGGGCATACATGGCCAGGGGCAACCAGAAGAAAGGGCAATCAAAGATGGTCCAGCCAAAACAATGAAGCGCTCATAAGATTTATCCAGTTTATATGTTATTGTGAGACTCAGAAAAGCTGCCAACGGCAAAGGAAGTGTAGCTGGAGCATTACCATCTGCTAGCAGCAGTTAGAGAAGTAGTGTCAACTGATCAATTTTGTCAAAGATAGAAAAAAAGATACAAGAGATGCTGAAAACTGTCTGGACTACACAAAGGAGTCTATTTTATGCAAGATAATTACAGTAGATACAAATAATTATAGAAAATTTTATTCCTGTGAACATGATATGTCTATAAATCATACTATAATAACTTTGGTTCTAATTAAATATCCCTATGATTATAAAGATTCTAAAGATGGTCCTATGAGATCATCACAGATACTCAAATATTCTAAAGATGATATCAATAGACATTTCTCATATTTCTAACATATATAGAGAACGTTCACTTCATTTTTGGCTGATGTTCATATAAACAGGTAATGAAAACACGATCTGTCAAAAACTGGAGACAATGACTTCATATTTCTATGTCAATCATATAGCCCGTAGCTAATTCATCATCCACGAGTTATTTCCAAAAAATAACTACGAATATGCAGAACATGACAGATTAGTTGGTCTATAGGGAGAAAACGAAAAATGCAACAACAATCACCAAGGAAAGGATAAATTGAACTCAAAAAGAAGGATTCATCTAAAGAAAGTAAACTTGACAAACCTATAGCAAGGCTAGGGACATCAACACCTGTGGCTGCTAAAATTTTCTTGATTTGTTGCTCAACAATAGATAAATTTGCAGCAGGGCTTGGCCAATCAGTTCCGTTCATAAAAGCAGGCTTCCAAATGCCTCGTGTTACTTCAGCTGACAAGTAGCTTATAATAGTTCCCAAAGTTGCCGGAAGAAAATCAGCCAGATCTTTGAGACCTAGATAGAAATCAGGCAGATGATTTATTAAGCAAACAGCTGCCTAAAGAAAACTTAAAAAATAAGACAATGGCAACCCATTTCAATGAATTCCCAAACTTAGAATTTTTTAATTACCGTACAATTGTTCCAATAAGTTAATCTATCACAACTTAAAGAAGCATGGATTTACCTAGCATTAGGCCTAGCCTTCATCTTTGAAGACACTACTAAGATGAAGTTTTTTAAAAAATACCTTTTAATTTTGCTTGATAATTTTATGGTTCCTTAGCTTAATTGCAAACTTCTACACCACCAGTGATTTTGTCAAACAATTGGCATGCACTCCAAACATGTACGTCCACACTAGGGAGTACACAACTACAAGAGTAGTAGTGAGCACAAACCTATCTGGATTTGGGAGAAACGTAGCAGCAGGACAACAAACATGACCAAGTCTTTTCTTACGTCCTCAATTTTAGTTAAACATGCAAGAGAGGGTGCCTCTTCTCTTGCATCCTCCTCCTTTTATTTACCTTGCAAATCCCCTCTAAGAACTAACTCCTCCAAGCAACTAATTATAATAACTTTCCTAACTATCTTCCCAATCCTAGCAAACACAATTTATTTCAGTGACAAGTGGACAAGAGAGTTTGGTAGAACAATATCATTTTTATGAAAAAAAAAAGCACTTGTATTCAATCTTTTCACTTGCTAAGTCATTCCGATAGTCATGAGCCATGTTCAATATTTGATCATCATTAGTCCACAACTGACATTCTCACATTTTATAACATGAAAGCCTCAGTGTAATCCTGGAACAGTTATTAATGATAAGCAATTAAAAAAAAAAAAAAAAAGGCTAGAAAGTATTAAATATAAAAAAATAAAAAAAAAAAAAAAGAGGCTAGAATGTATCCACGAGTGAACTGAGCAAACCTGTAGCCAATTCACGGGGAGAGAGTCTTCCATGTGCACAAGCAGTAAGAGCAGCATCAAGAACAAATGGAGTTGCTTCAAGGATGTCCCATGCAGGCACTTTAAGTTTCATCAGAGCATCATCCAGTGAAGAGCAAGATGAATTACTACTTCCTGAAGTTGTAGGCGTCAATGACTGAGCACTTCGATTTATCTTCTTGCATATCATGCTTAGTAGCGCTTCAACAATCTGAGAAACTGGCCCTCCGGGTGCAAGTGTAGAACAGGTAGATGCAATACATTCTCGATGTTGCCGATACCAAATGTTTAATTTTGGAAAGGATTCCATAAATAAAGGCTCTAAAGAAAAAGTTATCATTTTTGAAAATCTTCTACAACTTACTCGATCTTTTGGTGATTTCCCAAAGGATGCTAACATACAATTTCGAACCAATAAAAGGTACTCAGGACCTAACTGTGATCCTAATGCTGGAGTTGCTGCACCACCCATCACATGCTCAACAGGTGGATGATTAAACCGCCATAGTCTCAACAGGAGAATAAATGCATTAGAGAACACTGCATGACAAGTGAGTTTTTCACCAGTAACAGCAGTCCATGAGAGATTAGGAACAGATGATCCAAAAGCTTCGCATATTGGCATCAAAACAGCAGCAAGTAACGGAACCTGAAAGAAGAAATTAAAATGAATACATAGAATAGGACAACAAACTAAAAGCTTCAATAGTTATTATTGTGATTCCTCATAGATTAGGGAAGGGACCAATGTAGTTCTTATAAAACTTTGACAACCCTCGCCATATAAATTGGTTTTATGGAGCTTGAGTTAGGCCCTAAAATTTAATTCTAATATGGTATTAAAGCATATCCGATAATTGTTATTGGGTTACACATATTTGTGTACACCCTAAATGTCTACTCCTAGGCATCATGGGTGATGTCATTGGGCCACCAACATTTGTCTTCACTCTAAATATCCAATCCTAAGTGTGAAGGAGCATGTTGGAATCTAGTATCAACTAGAGATATAACCAATTTAATTATAGGGGTGCCGTTACAATGTCACCCACATTTGTCCACATTCTATATGTCTAGTCTTGAGCATCTAGGGTGGGGTGTTGAAATCATATTGACTAGGGAAATATTTCAATGTAGTCTTCGTAATGCTTGGGTAATCTTTTTCTTTGTCTGTATGCATAGGGTAGGGTTGTTCTAAAAAGCGTTTATGTCATTCATATTAGTTTTCCTTTTTCCTTTGAGTGAAACAAGAATGTACACCACTTGCTATATTAAATCAGAACATACCACACCGTGTAGGGAGAATATCTGAACACTGTCTACGGATGAAATTCCAATCAGAAGGACATTCAACAAAGGAGCATGGTTGATCAAATAGCTTTCAGTCCCAGAATATTTAGGAGGAACTGGAGGTGAAAGCATCTTTACTATGAAAAAAACGATATGTTCCTACATCCAAAGATAGTCATTACAATCATGAGTAAAAAATCAAAAACTGAAAAGGAATGGAAGCAAACAAAAATGAATTATCGAGAATAAAGCAAATAAGAAAATAAAATGAAAATGGTGTTGGGATCACCTGCACATTCCAACCACGTACTAAAGATGCCCCACAAAGAATGGTAGCAGCAGATATCTTTTCTTCATCCGAGCCATTGATTGCAAATTCAAATATTTTCTCAATCTCTGCTAAGCTTCCATTACATCCACGAGCTTAAATTCAGTTGTTTTACCACAAGTAAATATACAAATAGAGCATATGGTACCCTGAACTTCAGGAAACAGAAAAGTATAACTGAAGCCCAGGTATTAGCATACTACAGTCAATTGGACAGCTACTACTTTCAAAAACACATTAATGCACACTTTGAATGCGTATCTCTATTAAATATCTATGTATGCGTTATCTCTATTAAATATCTATGTATGCATTATCTCTATTAAATATCTACGTATGCATTTCTACTTTGCCTTTGATACAAGTAATTTTCTATTTTGTTTACCAGATGAAATGAGGTCCATTATCCAAGATACAATGGATGGGATTAATAAACCAATAGAGTTATTACTACCCTGCCCAAGTTTAATTAAGAAAAGGTACTCCTTAACAACTCTTTAAATAATATATGCAGTGTATCTATGGTATTTCAATATTAACTCTATGCTAGTACGTATTTGCAAACCATATTAAAGATAACTATAAAAGTCCTGTTTTTCCTTTCATATTTGGGGGGAGGGGGGGGCAGGGATATAGACAGCAGGATACATACTATAGAAAAAAAATTGTATTATCATACCAAAACTGAAAAGGAATCAGAAAAGTGAAATAGAAAAACTAGACAAGATAATAATTTTGAGTTGTCATTGCTGCCTTGCCATGTGGATATAGCACTCCTACAGAGCACATGTAATGTATGAGTATGACTACAGAAATGATATGAGGTAGCAGCATACCTAGAAGCAGGAGTTGCAACTAAGACATTAACCAATTGAGGAGTCAGTGGTGATCCCTTCATTAATGATGACCAGCTAGGTAGATGGTTAGGAATACTATGTGGCAGCTGATTGAAAGGTGCACTGACATAACCGGGCCAGAAATACGCGGAGGTATCAAGCAGATGCCTTGCTATACAAGCCTCCACAATCAGATGCCTTAAGTTGCCCGCTGCAAGAAAAAACATGATGAGCTATCACTCTCAAACCAAAGAGGTATAATAAGGGGCCCAAGACAAACACAAGATACCCTTATAAGAGCACACATCTGAGAACAAAATAATCAGAAGAAAAGAGAAAACTTGATCATTCACAACAAAAATATCAGGAGCATGATAGAGATTGAGCGAAGGTCAAGTTGAATAGCCCTGAAATTTATTAAGTAACAATTAACAGGATAAATGAAAGCATATCCATATTTGATCCATATTGCCTGTTTGCATTCACTAGTATTCCTACATTGTCATTTTCTTAATCACGAAATTTCTTACATGTTAGTTATAACTGTACAAAAGATACAAGCGAAAGTTGTCTGCTTTTATTTTAAGTTAGGTACTCCAGCTGTGAGTTCTTTCTATGACCAAACCAAACACCACTAGTGTTTCATATTATAAGAGCAATTACTTACAACAGTTGGTGGGCAAGTCATTCACATTGGTATATTCCAAGTATCCACTATGTCCTGATACGAACAAAGTAGCCTTGGCAGCGGCCTGATTGGATCCCCAAATAACAGATTGTGGTGGAGTGAGTAAATCTTCATAATCACCCAATAGCTGTAAACTGATAACCAATTCCCCACGACGCTCTCCCAAAGCCTGCTTGTCCATCCTTTGATTTGTAGGGCTACGTTCAGCTTCTTCAATGAGTTCCCCTTCCTCTTCTTCAATAAGGTTGGTAACTACAAGGGTTGTAATGCACAATAACATACACAAGCAGGTATCAAGGCGAGGCACTGGACCCTCACTTGGATCCCTCTCCTAAAAAATGGGGGAATGTGTACGTCTTAAAACAAGGGAACAGAGGCCAATAGCATAAAAAATTACAGTAACTAATTGCATTTTGTAAAAAACCAGTAAATCAGTTGAATGTAAACCGACCAACAAAGTAAAATATATAACAGATATACTGCAATATCTTATGTTCTTTGGGTGACTACATCTTATCATACACATGCTAAGTCCATCAAGCAGTCTATCTCTCTCTCGCACACACACAAAGTGTTTGTCCCTGTCCAAAATATGAAATTGCTAGTGTGCATTTCGTTTCAGGAATTACCCTTTTTCCACATGGAAGAAATCATCCCCTACAGCAAATTCTAGTTAATTAATATACCTCGGATCAACTCTTACCCTTTGAACTAGCCGTAGTGCTGCAATCCATAAACCTAAAAAAGCACAGTGCCATGCAGCACCATTAACTGCTTGCAAAGCCTTAACCAACCCTGCAATTAGCCAACAATCACTTCAACCACGCAGTTCAACAACGCATGAACAAAAATAAATTCCTATCATTGCCAGATTCACCGTTGAGTCCAGTAACCACTGCGCCACTGAAATTTATGCTTACCGGTAAGAACTTCAACAGCACTAGCTTCAGCCACGTGATTTCCATCCATTGCATCCTCAAGGATAAGATCAATAGGAAGCCAAAGAGAAGACCAATTATCTTTGCAAGACTGAACCGCGCAAGAGGCAGCCACAACGGCACTGAGTTCAAGCTTAGGTGTCGATTTCCATTCAGAAGACAAACCCTTAATCCCAGGAGCGGAGTTAAAATTCAAAGGCAAAAGCGAGTCAGGAGTGACCTGCTTCAAGCTCCTCAACACGGTCGAGTTCGCGGCAAGCCGCTGAAGCTGGTGAACAAAAGGTCCCCAGTGCGCTGGCCTACAAATAACATCCACCGAGTCAGCGTAAACACAAATAAATGCAGTTCTTAAGGTGCTTCTTTTGTCAATGTTCTCCCATAAGAACGAGCTTGAGAATAAGCATAACCAATTCAACTTCAATTCTAACTGGAGAACATAATGGGGGCGTATATATAAAGTTTCGGTGTAGCATGATAACACGAAGGCTTACATGTTTCGCTGAACGAGTGAGAGGATTCTGGAAGTGACTTTGTGGTGAAGAAAGCGAGAGATGGTCTCAATAGCCATGGCAGTGTTTTTACGGTGCAAGGTGTCTTTGGTGTGGTTGGGGGAGGCGTCAATGAGCATGTTATCGACATCGATCCATCGGGGCTTGTGTTGGAGAAGTCCCTCATCGTCCAAGGAAGCTTCGAGCAACTGCGAGACGAGCGTGAAGAGTAGGTGGACGAGAACGAGGCCGGGGTGGGGGTCGTGGGAAGAGGAGGAGTAGAGGTGGGAGAAGCGAAGGGCGTGGTGGATGGAGGCCATGACCTTGGGGTAGTTGGGGAAGTGGATGTTGGAGGAGAGGGAGAAGGCGTGGCGGTTGAGGAGGTCGATGTAGAGGGCGTAGGCGGCGGGGTGGAGGTGGCGGTGGGGGAGGACGCGGGTGGAGAGGAGAGAGAGGGCGAGCAAGGGAGGGAGGATTCTGACCGCCATGGCTTTCTCGAGAAGCTTCCATGCGAGAGGGACGTGGTTGTCGAAGCAGATGTAGGAGACCAGACGGTGTGCGAGGTCGACGGAAGGGAGGGAGACGCCGGCGGAGTTGAGGGCGGCGCTGACCTGAATTGACCACAGCAGAGGGTCGGTCTTCTTCTCCTGCGCCCACTTGGTGAGTTCCATTACTCCCTCCCACACCATCGCTTCCATTCACCGATCGATCTCTTCACTTCGCAGTTTCTTCGATTCAGACTTCACTCACACCATCTTCATCTTCTTCTTCAAATTTTGAAAAACAAAAAAAAAAATGTAGCAGTTGTGATTTATTATTTGTATGAGATAAGATTGGGACATTTAAAAAATGAAGCAAACTTGGACGGGGCTTTTGTTCAGTATTCAAAGTTTTCATAAAGTGAGTCTCAGCATTTCAAAGCATGGAATGGAATCATTCCCATCATTTCGTCAACATCTTCGTCTCTTTCCTTCTCTTTTCACGCACTCCACCACTCAAATCATTCAAACCACCAATTCAGGGCCTGCCACTGGGCCTCCGCTTCTTTTGTTCTCGACATGGAGGGCATTTCTTCCTGCACCCCCCATTTTTTTTTTCTTCCTTCACTTCCACGGAGTGAGCAAAAGGCAAAACTGCCCCTTGCACCCACCACTCCCTTGCTGTTGGCCACCCTCTTTCCATCATTGTCACCAAATGTGTAATAGTTTAGAAGTATTTTATGGATTTCACAAATTTAAAAAAATTATATAAAAATAAACATCTTTAAACAGAAGAGTAAATCGAAGATTTTAATATTTAAGGGTTGTAGAGGAAACATATGGGGTGTGAAAAGTATTTCTAAGAAACATATGAAGCTAAAGCCTTTGGTGTCACAGTATTACGTGTCTCTGAAACTCGGTTGCATCAAGGAGATAAATGATAGAAGGGAGACGTAGAATTTGGTTGAGAATCGAGAATATGTACATTAATAATAATAATAATAATAATAATAATAATAATAATCGTAGAAAACATGTAGCGAAAGTTTTCATGGATATAAACATGGTATAATGATGTTAATATCTTTCATTTGTGTCATTGTAACTTTTTCAACTGTATTTTATTATATTCGGTCTAATACATGGTGATAAAATTTCTCAAGGCAAACAATTAACATGTATTATTCAATAGTTTTACGTTATTTATGAGTCGATATTGTACTAAAGAGAAAGGGGAGAAAGATTTGCATTATTAACAGAAATAACAAATTATATATCTAACTTATATATATCAACATTTCCCTTAAACTTAGGGTGGAATTATATTCCAACTTAAATTTATGTCTAAACTTAATAAAAGAAATAACAGATAAAAGTTTAGTGATGATTTGAACTACTTGATATTTGTTGGGAAGATGAACAAGTTTGACTTGTTGCATCAAAACTTTGTCATGTACAAAATAGAGGTCTAATTCAAAGTTTTTTTTGTATGAAAATGCATAATAGGATTAGTCGAGTGTAACACAACATCTAGGTTATCTGAATAGATGATTGGATTAGTAGAATAAAGATGAAACTCATGTAGAAGGGAAGAGATCCACATAATTTCTGATAAGACTACATCAATGCTCTTGTATTCAATTTTAATATTGCTGTGAGTGATCATTTTTTGCTTGTGAGAGAGCCATGAAATGATGTTGTTAGATAAACATAAAAACCCATTGCAGATTTTTTATCATCCAAATCAGCATCACTAAAACCGATTAGAATTAATTTGATGAAGACGAACAAGTAATAAGTAATCCATGAGTGACAATACTAGCCAAGTATCTTAAAATCCGTTTGACAACTTTCCAATGATGCTCTTGAGGGTTATGCATGTATTAGCAAATTTTGTTGACAACATAAGCAGTTTTCTGGTGTGTAAGGGTGATGTATCGAAGAGTGTCAATTGTTGATTTGTAAAGATTAAGATCTTCAAAAGTTGTGGATCCATCTTGTGTAAGATGATAACGATCTCTCCAAACAAGCACAAGCTTATCAACAAATGTTTATTCTATTACGAAGATCACCAGGTCGCGAAGCTTATTTAAGGGATGTTTTTTATTTACATTTGCATCTTTTGGAAAGAGCCACTAAATTAATTTCTCAATTAGGCGAAGAAAGTATGATTGCTTTACCAATAGTTGAAACTCAATCGGGAGATGTTTCAGCTTATATTTCTGTAAATGTAATTTCCATTACAGATGGCCAAATATTCTTATCATTCGATCTATTAAATGATAGAATAAGATTTGATATTAATATCGATATTTCAGTTTCCATAGTTGGATTGGTAGCTCAAATCAAAGCCATGAAACAAGTAACTGGTAAGTTAAAATTGGAATAAGCCTAATTCCCAAAATTAGAAGCTTTTGCATAATTTGCTTATAAGAAATAACCTTGAGATATATTTTGTTTGCGAGAGATGAACGACCCCTTAAGATGTCCATGTTGTCCTTATGTCAAGAAAAAAAAGTAATGGACTGGGATCTTTTAAAGTAAAAAGATGATTTAAAGTAGAAATGAGAGAGGTGATAGCAACATATTATGAGCTAGTAATAATGATGTCATCTACATATATCAATATGAATATGGTAACACCATTTGTAAATTTAGTGAGAAGGGAAGGATTGCTTCTTGTTACTAAAAATTCGAAACTCTTTAAAGTGGAGCTAAGTTTTTGAAACCTGTCTTTATGAGCTTACTTAAGGCTATAAATGACTTTATTACGTTTACACACTTGAGAGGAGTTTGAAGATACGAAATATGGTGGTTGTTTAATGAAAATATGTTCTTGTAGGTCACTATGCAAAAAAACTATTGATACGTACTCGACCGAGTCGGCCGCGATAAAAAACTTGGTCATATTCAGCATAGTCGACTCCGGTCAAAATTTGGTCGAATTAAATCGAGTCGGGCCCAATCAGAATTTGGCCAAGTCAGTCCTAGCTCAAATTTCGCATATTCGGTTGAGATAGCCCGAGACGAAATTTGGTCATGTTCTAACAAGTCGGTTGCAATCAAAATTTGGTCGTATTTAACTGAGTCAGCCCCGGCCAAATTCAGTCGAGTTGGCCTCGACCAAAATTCAGTCGAGTCAACCTTGACCGAAATTTGGCCGAGTCACCCTTGGCCCAAATTTGGCCGAGTCACCCTTAGCCCAAATTTGGTCATATTCGACCTAATGAAATTTATCCATTTTCATCTGAGTCAACTTTGATCTAAATTTGGCCAAATTCAGTCGAGTCGACTCGGCCAAAATTTTAACTGAGTCAGCATTGGCCCAAATTTGGTCGTATTTGGTCGAACCCCAAACGAAATTTAGTCGTTTCGGTCGAGTCGGTCGCACCAAAATTTTTCGTGTTCAACCGAGTTGGCTCTGACCGAAATTTCAGTCAAGTGGATCCCAACCAAAATTTGGTTAAGTCGGTCCTAGCCCAAATTTAGTTGTATGCAGTCGAGTTATCCCCAAACGAAATTTGGCTGTATTCAGCCGAGTCGGCCATGACCAAAATTTGGCCATATTCCGCCATGTAGGTCGTGACCGAAATGTAGCTGTATTCAATCAAGTCAGCCCCGACCGACAAATTCAGTCAAGTCGTCTCAGACCAAAATTTGATCGAGTAGGCCCTAGGCCAAAGTGGCCATATTTGGCTGAGATGGCTCTGGCCAAAATTTGGACGTATTAGGCGAAATCAACCCTGACCAAACTTCGACCAAGTTGGCCACGAATAAAAGTCAGCCGAGTCCGTCCCATGCTGAAATTCGGCCGAGTTGGTCTTGACAAAAAATCTGTCAGATGGTGTTGGCCCTAGGGACACAAGTTCTAAAAATTCAATTTAAATTTCTTTTATCAAAAAATGATTTCTAAATTTTGAACTTAATCCAAATATTTTGGATATGGATTTAAATCTTGAACCAAATATTTGGATCTGGAATTTAAAAAATTGAAACTAGTTCTGCTGAAAAAATGAATTTCGATCGAAAATCTGATCCAATTATTTAGATCTAAATGGATGTGGATTGAATCATTAAAAATTCAATCCATGATCACCCCAGCTACAATGAAATAGTTGTTTGAGTGCTATAATGATAACTCTCTATGAATACAATATTCATATTTCTTAAGAAAACTTAGACTAAGAAAAGCTCAATAGCACTATTTCATGCAAAAACTTTTAATTTATGTAAAGTCACTCAAAATCACTTGAATCATTAGTTTTGTCGTGCATGTAAGAACTTTTATATATAAACATCTTAAATAAGATTGTTAGAATTTCCATACAAATCATTTCTCCTTTTATGAGTGTATTATTAGAGATTGACAACCTGTTAACTTACATATTTTTCATTGCACTCAACTTATTATACAAAAAGACAACTTTTTCTTTGAACATCCTTTAATAGTATTGATACACCAAATGAAATATACAATTACGGGATGGACACCCCC
>Ga0214542_1005255_pt1 | contig 24836 bp, 22 predicted proteins | sample CNSS1metaG_FD_160096 | JGI IMG/M metagenome (GOLD analysis project Ga0214542, IMG submission 160096) | Root nodule microbial communities from cowpea collected in UCLA plant growth center, Los Angeles, California, USA - CNSS1 | ecosystem: Host-associated > Plants > Roots > Nodule | place: USA...
TTTGATGGAATACATGATGATATGAAGGAAAGAAAATAAAAGAAAGAATGAGAGATGTGGTGGAGACGGTATCTGCCAAAACCAGAGAGTTCTAAGTGTCTAAGCTGTAAGTTGTAAATTGTAAGTCTCGCTTCTGCTCCCTTAAGTCTCTTTATATAGGCTTCAACTGGACTTTGGGCTTTATCTGTCAGTTGCTAAAATCTTTTATTTTATTTAATTAATTAGCAACTTAATTTCTGTCCAATTTCCAATTTTGCCCCTCTTATTTAAGCATTTTTACACAATTGACCAGAGTTTGACCAGTTGACTGCCTATCGGATGCTGACACATGGTGCAGAGTGCACTTTCCAGAATTAGGGTTTCACTCTCACACTCTTCTCCCTCCCTCGTGACGGCACGGCTGCTCCGACGTGGTGGCTTCTCTTCCGGCGAGGACAGGTGCGTGAACGGAGAAGACGGAACTGTGGTTGTGTTGCAAAGGCGCGCTGCAGAGGTTGGATGCGGCTGCCATGGCTGGAACGCTGCAGGTGTGTGGAGCTGCGATGGAGATGCGCTGGTGGCCCGTGGTGGCTGCTGCTGCGCAGAACAAGCTTCACGGAGGTGTGGTGGTATGCGTCAGATCTGTTGCAATGGTGTGGAGTGCCTCCTCGTGGTGGTCAGAAACGCGGAGAAGATGGTCGCGAATTTGATGGAGGAAGATGGTGGTGTTGTGGCGTGGTGCGGATTCCGGCGAAGTGTTGCAGGTGGAGATGAAGCATGTCTCGCTGATGGTTGACGATGGAAGAAGATGGCGTTGTCATGGTGAGGCAGATGATGGTTGCGCGTCGCTGCAGGTGCGGAGGCGAGAAGATGGAGGTGTTCTGGTTGTTGTTTGTGGTGGCCGGAAGAGGTGTTGCGATGGTGCGTGAAGGTTGCGGGAATGGAGGCTGCTGTTTCCGGCGAGTTGCAGTGGTGGTCGGCGAGGAGATGGCGGCGGCGGCTGCCATGGTCGGTGGAAGGGAAATTAGGGTTAGGGTTTCATGTGTGAGATAGAGGAGATGATGACGTGGCAAGATCTGAGTGGTCAATTTGGTGAGTGGAGGATTATGACACGTGGCAGCTTATGGTTGGCTAATTTTAAAAGGTGGGGATTGCCACATGGCATGATCTGGTTGAGTGGAGTTTAAGTGGTAGGAGGGGTGCAACTTAGTGAAAACTGGGGGTGCAGAACAGGGTTTTTGGTGGTCCAATTTGCAGGAGTGTGCAAATAAAATCTGGGGGTGCATTTAGCTCCTGATTTATTCTTTTTCAGAATTTCTTGATTTTGGACTTATTTTATAACTTTGAATATTTTAAAATCACACTATTAATTGACCAAAAATAAATTCCAGCTGCATTAACAAACGTTAGAATATCCAATAATATTTTATGCAACTAAAATCAATTTTTACGCCACTTTTACCAAACTTACTCAATAAATCCAATAATCACAAATCCTAATTAAATCAATCTTTAAGCACAGAAAATTCAATTAAATCCCCAAATTTAAATATTAAATGAGGTCAAAAATTTGAACTCATCAGACGTACTCCCGCTTAAAACAACAATCAACCTCGCTTGCGCGAGTTGTTCAATCAACCCACACAATTGCACACGAATTCTCGCTTGGGCGAGGCATACTCGCTTAAGCGAGATGACTTGTCGCCCAAGACCAAATTACACAATTTTTCGGGTCCAGCTCCCCTAACCTGAAATTTCCTTGCTTAAACTTGAATTCGGGAGGTTCCTTTGATCTCAATTGGCTGACCTTATCACCTATTCAGTTTCTCCTCTCTAATTCACTCCCAATTTTCGCTCTCCTTTTGAAGCTGTCAGAAAACAGACTTCCAAAACCCTATTCTCCTCTCAAATTTTGCCTTTTATAGGTCTTACTACTTGATGAATTAAAAAAACGAGAATATGATTAAATTTTGGGTTTTATTGCTTTTCAAGGGCCATGACTTGATTGTTTCTCAGCCCTTTAGCTGCCCACTTTCTGCTAGGTTTCTCCACCTTTTCATATTCAGTCCACAACCAAAGTTTAAGCAAAAAGAGTTAAATTTGACTCACCATGGTTCGAACCCATGACCTTCCCAATGCCAAGTCAAAGCTAAACCACCAGGCCAACTTATGTTTCTTGCTAACACACACAATTCAAGCATTATCTCATACAAAATGTGGCCCAACATATCATTAAAACAATAATAACAAAAACACACACAATTGGCATACATAGGACTCGAACCTAAGTCCTCTCACACAATTAAAGTACTCTCAACCACTTGAGCTAGTACTTTTCCACGTCACCCCCATTAGAATTTAATATCATAAATAAGCTACCTTCTCGCTTTTATTAATTAATTAATTATTTAATTAATTAAATTTTGCGGATCTTACATTACCCCCCCCCCTTTAAAATTTTTTATCCTCGAAAAAGTGAACTTACCAGTGAAAAGATGAGGGTAAGACCTCCTCATGACATCCTCCATCTCCCATGTCATTTCCTGAGTTGCCTCATCCCATAGCACCTTCATCGTTCTGATCTCCTTCCCTCTAAGCTACTTTACTTGAGAATCCAAGATTCTCACTGGTCCAACTCCCATAGTCAGATCCTCGCGCACCTGGACATCATCCTGCTCCAGCACATGATTAGGATCTGCCACGTACTTTCTCAGCTGTGAGATATGGAAGACATTGTGCAGATTTGCCAAGTGTGGTAGCAAGGCAATCTCGTACGCGACGGGTCTGATCCTCCTAGTAATCTGATATAGACCAATGAACCGAGGACTCGACTTCCTCGATTTCAAGGCTCTCCCAATGCCTGCTGTAGGTGTAACCCTAAGGAACACATGGTCACCAGCCTCAAACTCGAGTGGCCTCCTCCTTTTATCTGCGTAAGATTTCTGCCGACTCTGAGTTGCCTACATCCGATCTTGTATCACTCTTACCTTCTCCGTAGTCTGCTGCAGAAATACTGGCCCGAGCACCACTGTAAGACTTGTGAAATTAATTAAGTAAATATTTAATTAATTAATAAATGCGGGTAGAAAGCACCTTTATGGCATTAATTAGTGTTTAGTGTGGTGTGGAAAAGTGCTAGCTCATGTGGTTGAGAGTACTTTGATTGTGTGAGAGGACTTGGGTTCAAGTCCTATGTATGCCAATTATATGTTATTGTTTTGTTATTGATTTTTAAGGATATGTATGAGTATGTGATTGGTATTGTAAACTTATGTTGATTTGTGTGTATCACCAAAAGTGAATTGGCATAGTGGTTGTGCTTTGACCTTATGAGTGGAAGGTCACTGGTTCAAACCTTGGTGGGCAAAGAATAAGCTTTATTTTTTCTAAATAGTAGTTGTGGTATGAATGTGAAGGGGTAAAGAAAAGCCTAGCAGAATGGGGCACCCAAAGGGGTTGGAAAATTACCGAATAATTAACATTAAAGAGGAATTAAAACCCACAAAGCCCAAACTCGTTTTATTTTTAAAAACCCTCTTAAAGGCACCTATAAAAGCCAAAATTTAGGAAAAGGGAAGGGTTTTGGCATCTATGGTGAACTATTATAGAGAGAGTACGAAATTGAGTCTAGGAGGTGAGGTTTGGGTGCGTAGAGGGGCTGAACTGAGAGGGAGTCTGTGGGACTTCATTGGCAAACCAAGGAAAACCATTATTCTTCCCAATTTCAATCAAATTTTCAGGTTAGGGGAGCTGTATTTTGAGTATGTGAATTTCATGATGTGAACTGTAGTTTTGTGTTATTGCCATCTTGATTGGAATATGATTGTGGTGAATTTATGCATGTATAATCAAAATACTGAATGGGCAGAATGGTTATGGGTTGAAGAAGCTTTTATGCTTTGCGTGTTGAGTGCCAAGAAACTAAGGGTTTTGGGTAATGAAAAATGTGAATTGTGCTTTAACTGGGATTATTGGGATTATTTCGGGTCTGTATTATGTCCACATGTTTGCTGTATGATTTTCCATTGTTGGCATGAATTGGAGTGTGGTTTTGGTATGATGTTGGATGGTTTGTGTGCGTAAAATGAGGGAAACTCTGCAAGTCTCGCCCAAGCGAGGTTATCTTGTCTAAGTGAGAGTTGTAGAACCTCGTTTTGGACTCTGCATCGCGCTTCTCGCCTAGGCGAATGGGTTCTGGTTTCAGCGATAGACATTCTCGCTTAGGCGATAGTGGCTCGCCTAAGCGAGATCGCAAGGAAGTGTGCTCATGTTGAGCGCGACTTCTCGTTCAGGCGAGGAGTTTAGTGTGTTGAGCGAGTCTGGTCGCGCTCAGGCGAGATGACCTCGCCTAAGCGAGATATCGTGGTCATGTGTGATGTTTTTGGGTGATTCGTAGCTCAGGCGAGACTGATTTGAATGTTTGGGCGAGAGGGGATCTCGCCTAGGCGCGGGGATCTCGCCTAAGCGAGATAACGTGCTGTGGTCACTGTTTTAAGCTCGCTCAAGCGAGGTGAGCTAGCCTAAGCGAGGCTAAAGGCTTAGCTAAGGCGAGTGTCCCTGGCTTAAGCGAGTTGATGCAAGTTGCTATGTTTTACATGTCTTTGTGAGTGTGTTTGGCTGTTTTATGCTAAGGATAGGATGTATTTGCATGTGGTTGGTGTTTGGGCTTGAAGGACTAAGTCCAATAGGGGTCTGGGATGTGCTCGGTGGTTGGACACATGATGGGCATGAAACTGGTTGAGTTCCCCTTGGCTACTAATGGGCGAGGAGTCCTTAGTATGGTGATTGCATGTGTCGGGCGCACGATGAAAAAGGAACTGTGATGTTCCCATCGACTACTATTGGGCGAGGAGTCCATAGTATGGTGATTGCGTGCGTGCTAGGGTCCAAGTTATGAGACATGGATGTTTATACCACAGGCGAGGAGTTTGTAGGGCAGGACTATGAGCGGGATAGGCTCATAGGGTTGGATCACGAATGAGTTAGTTTCGTGGGAGCAAAGGAAAGTCCCAAGACCTAGTTCATGCATATGACTCATGAAGGACTATGAAGTCATGGTTGGGTGATTTGGAAAGTATGAGGATTTTAACTATGTATTTTTGGGTTGGGGAAAACATATTTATTTCATATATCTGTTTATATTGTTATTGTGTATAACTCACCCTATTTGTGTGTGTTTGGCGTTATCGAATAATTTGTTATCCGAAAGCAGATGATGTGACAGGTGAGCCAGGAGATGCTTAGAGACGGAGAGCATGGGCTACTTGGGATTTTGAAAGGAACTTTATAGTTTTTATTTTGATGTAAATATTTTTATGATGAGTTTTAATAACATTTCTATTTCACGATATTGTACATTCGGACTATGTATGGTACCAGTTATAGTTTTAAATTTCCCGTGTTTTTGGGAAATAGTTATAATCAATGCGGTATTTATTTTAATTGTAATTTTATTTATTAAAAATTAGTAATATTCCTTAGGGATGTTACAACCACAGACTCTCCATCCTGTTGCCAACACAGCGGAGTCCTGCATCTCCTACCATACAATGCCTCGTATGGTGCCATCCCGTTGCTGGAATGGTAACTATTATTGTACGTAAACTCCACCAATGGCAACATATCACACCACGTACCCAGGTGATCCAACAAACAAGTCCTTAGTAGATCTTCCAGTGACTGTATGGTTCTCTCAGACTGCCCATCAGTCTGAGGATGATATGCCGAGCTCATTCTCAGTTGCGTGCCTAAGGCATTCTGCAATGACTGCCAAAACCTGGAGGTGAACCTCGAATCCTTATCTAACACAATACTCGTTGGCACACCATGAAGTCTAACGATCTCCCTGACATATAACTCTGCTAGCTTATCCAACGACATCTTCTGATTGATTGGTAGGAAGTGAGCACACTTCGTCAATCTGTCTACAATAACCCAAATCGAGTCATGTCCTCTCACAGACCACGGCAAGTGCGTGACAAAATCCATGGAAATGCTGTCCCATTTTCACTGGGAATGTCAAGAGGCTCCAACGTACCACCCGGCCTCTGGTGCTCAATTTTTGCCTTCTAGCATACTAAACAAGAAGAGACATAGTCGGCCACATCAGTCTTCATACCCGTCCACCAGAAGGTCGCTTTCAAGTCCTTATACATCTTAGTCATACCTGGATGTATGCTAAGACGACTCTTATGCCCTTCATCCAAGAGCATCTTCCTTAAAACTCGACTGCGAGGTACACACACCCTCTCTCTGAATCTCAGGATACCATTTATGCCCATCCTGAAGTCTTTTCTCTTCTCGGTGCCTAACTCACCCACAATCTGCTGTAATTCTTGATCTTTACCCTGTTCCTGCCTGACCTCATTTAAGAACTCATTAGTAATTTGCAACATGCTGCACCGTATATGATCAACACCTGTGTATAGATTCAAATTCATATCTCGCAGTTTCTCTATGAGCTCCAACTCCTTCATCATCATAGTCGACATATGAACTCTCTTCCGACTCAAGGCGTCAGCAACTACATTGGCTTTACCTGGATGGTATAGAAGCTCAAAATCATAGTCTTTTAAGTACTCCATCCAACGCCTCTGTCTCATATTTTGCTCTTTTTGATCAAATAGGTACTTCAAACTTTTATGATCACTGAACACTTGAAACTGTGAACCATACAAGTAATGCCTCCACGTCTTGAGAGCAAAAACTACCGCAGCCAATTCCAAGTCATGCGCAAGGTAGTTCTTCTCGTGTACCTTCAACTGGCGAGATGCATAAGCAACAGGTCATTTCTCCTGCATCAACACACACCCCAAACCCTGGTATGAAGCATCACAGTACACCTCAAACATCTTGGTTGTATCTAGGATAGCTAAGATAGGTGCGGTGGTTAATCTCCTCTTCATATCCTCAAAACAGACCTCACACTCGGTTGTCCAAGAGAAAGGCTGGTCCTTCCTGGTGAGTTGAGTCAATGGACTCACCATCTTGCAGAACCCTTCCACAAAACGCCTGTAATGACCTGCTAGGCCCAAGAACTGCACCTCATCAAGCCAAAACTCACACTTCGATAACTTCCCATAAAGCTTATGCTCTCTGAGTATCTCCAATACCACTCGCAGATGATCCGCATGTTCTTCTTTACTCTCAAAATACTTCAGTATGTCGTCGATAAATAAAACGACAAACTTATCTAGATACGGCCGAAATATCCTATTCATGTAGTCCATGAATATCGCAGGTGCATTCGTCACCCCAAACGACATCACCACATACTCATAGTGGTCGTAGCGAGACCTGAATGCTGTCTTCTGCACATCCTCTGGTTTGACTAAGATCTGATGATATCCAGACCTCAAGTTAATCTTAGAGAACACAACTGCTCCCCTCAACTGATCCAGCAGATCATCGATCCTCGGCAACGGGTACTTATTCTTGATTGTTAACTTATTTAGCTGCTGGTAGTCAACACACAACCTGGAACTGCCATCCTTCTTTTTCACAAGTAATACAGGCGTCCCCCATGGTGATGCACTCGGCCAGATAAAGTTCGTCTCAAGCAAATCCTTAATCTGCTTCTTCAACTCTGCCAACTCAGCTGGTGCCATCCGATATGGTGCCATAGATACTGGGCCAGCCCCAGGGATGAGATCAATGGTGAAATCCACATCCCTGCTCGGTGGCAATTCTGGGATTTCATCAGGGAAGACATCCGCGTATTCATCTACCACAAGAATCAAACTAATCTTCTCTGCAGTACTCTTCTTCTCCGTCTAAGCTACTATCATAAAACATGTAGCTCCCGCTTCAATCTCCTTCTCTGCTTGGTTGGATGATATCAATTCCAGTCCTTCTGCATCTGGAAACACCACCCTGCGTTGTCCGCAATTGATCACCACATGGTTGCTAGCCAACCAATCCATACCAGAATCACATCTAACCCTTCCATTGGTAAGCAGATGAGATTCACCTTGAATCTGCGGCCTGCCACCTCTATAGGGCATCCTACACAAACAGACGTGGTGGATACCTCTCCAGAAGTTGGTGTCACAACTATTAACTCGCACGCCAACTCTCGCATTACTAGACCGAGGCTCCTCACGCATTCATTAGATACAAATGAATGGGTAGCTCTTGAGTCATACAACACAACAACCTCGTGATCAAATAACAAACAAGTGGTCTGTACTAAGTTACCTGACTGGGCGGCTTCGGTAGTCGTCAAGGCGAATACACGACCAGGGGCTCTAGGTCGATCCCCGACTGGTTTCTTCGCTGGTGCACCTCCAGCCGATTTCTTATTCGGGCAGTGTCGTGCAAAATGGCCCGTCTGATCACAAACGTAGCAATTGCCAGTGCTACCACCACCACCACTAGAGTTGCCTGAGGGTTTTGGACAATCCCTCAGAAAATGCTCACCACCATAGTTGTAGCACTATAGTTTCTTAGTCGAACTTTGTGGTCTGTCATACGGCTTCTTCTGCTGCCGTGAATTAGAGGTAGCCTTCGGAGGTCGAGCCCCTCTGCTAGGCCCCATCTCTAACTGCTCTACAGCCTTGGCCTGCTCTACCAAGACTGGGAACTCCCTGATCCGGAGAGGTACGATAAAACGGTGTAGCTCATGTTTCAGCCCGCCCTCATATTTTCTGCATAACCACTCCTCGGTGACTGTGGGCGAGTAGAACCTGGCCAGGTAATCAAATCTATCTGTGTATGCCTGCACAGTTAGGTTCCCCTGCTGGAATGTGAGGAATTCCGCCTCTCTCTCATGCCTGGCATTGTTTGGAAAATATTTCTCCAGAAATCTCTCCCTGAAGGAAGTCCAGGTAACCTCCTCGCCCCGGGTCTACATGAGCTGCTGCATGCCTGCCCATCAGTACTCTGCATCAGCTACCAGCAGGAAAGAGACAAAAGTGAGCTTCTGTGCATCTGTGCAATCGATCACTCGACAAATTTTCTCACACTCTCGGAGCCAAGCATCGGCCTCGTCTGAAGTGGATTTGCCCATGAATTTTGAGGGCTTATGCCTCATAAAGTCCTCCATCGACCCTGACGTGTGGGTGCTACCACGGCTCTAGGTTGCACTGCAATGGGCTGCATCGCGTCTACCATCTGATGTATCGCCTGCACGATCTCATCAACCCCAGCGTTATTCCTCCTCCTCCTATTTGCCATAGCTTGAGCACGCCATATATAACTGTTCACATCAAACAGCTTTGGTTAAGACTTTATACTAAACACATAAAAATATACCAAACACACATATACATGTATAATAGATAAAATAATATATCAATAACACAACTCTTCCTTTATACTGCATGGCCACAACCATATATGATATCCTTACATTTCCCATAACGTTTGCTCTATTCCCATCACATGGCCACTACCATGTACACCGATACACCTCGTGGAAGACTCGTTACCTTCCCTCCACACGGCCACCACCATGTATAGTAAAGTATATCAGGGAACCTCGTTCCAGTTCTTTCACATGGCCACAACCATGTTAGCAGTGTTTTAAGTCTCCTTTTAAGTATCTCAAGGCGTCTTGCTGCCACACCTATCGACCACAACCGATAGAGCACGTGCCGAAACAATGCCACGAATCACACACTGTAACGCCAGGTGGAGTTCCCAAATACGAACATAGTCCGCAACATCCCATGACTACCAAACTTGTCAATGACTCACTGAGGAGGGCAATCCATCTGGACCTATCCGTACTGGCCACAACCAGCACACTCACACCGGCACACTCGCCAACCCGAGCCACAACTCAAGGTCCCTCGTGTTTATCCGCTATCCCGAGTCACAACACAAGGAAAGTCATTCTGAGCCACAACCCATAGAATGCCACGTGCTTAACCCCTATCCCGAGCCACAACTCAAGGATACGTCCTGGGCCACAACCCATAGAACACCAGCAAGCCCACCAAGGAGATATTTTAAAAGTCATGTAGACCACCTCTCACAAGTTCCATCTCATCTCATAAACACAGCAGAAACACCTTCCTTGAACGTACATCTTCACCCTTGCTTGCTTAAACTAAGAGCCTTTATTTAACCACTCCAACTCACCTCTCTTAAGCAGGACCCACGAACCTGAGCGAGCCTCTAGAACCATTGCAGCCTACGTAATCTCGCTTAAGCGAGCTCATGCTCGCTTGGGCGAGACCCTCGCTCGCCCAGGATTAAAATGCCTCGTCTCGGCGACTAGTTCAACAAAACCCCAAACCTTCCCTCGAGATCTCGCTTAGGCGAGAGGGTCTCGCTTGGACGAGACGTACTCCCGCTCAAAACAACAATCAACCTCGCCTGCGCGAGTTGTTCATTCAATCCACACAATTGCACACGAATTCTCGCTTGGGCGAGGCATACTCGCTTAAGCGAGATGACTTGTCGCCCAAGACCAAATCACACTGCCTAGGCGAGATGCACGAGCAGAACTCGAAACTGAGTCTCTGCAATTCTCGCCTGAGCGAGTAGTGCAGACTTTGGCACTGGTTTACGCACACAACAATAACAATTGTACCCCTAATTTCACTCCAATGTACACCATTCGTTCAGAACAATCTCATCAGGCATATGCTCATAATCAGACACGAAAAATAAGCCTCCAAAAACCCACCTTGTCCCCATTTTATTCATGCATTTAGACCAAACATCTAATAAAACAGTATCCAGACTCACCACATGGGATACATGAAATTCATGGCATATTCGGGAGGTTCCTTTGATCTCAATTGAGCCTACAAACAAAGTTTAAGCAAAAAAAGTTAAATTTGACTCACCAAGGTTCGAACCCATGACCTTCCCAATGCCAAGTCAAAGCTAAACCACCAGGCCAACTTATGTTTCTTGCTAACACACACAATTCAAGCATTATCTCATACAAAATGTGGCCCAACATATCATTAAAACAATAATAACAAAAACACACACAATTGGCATACATAGGACTCAAACCCAAGTCCTCTCACACAATTAAAGTACTCTCAACCACTTGAGCTAGTACTTTTCCACGTCACCCCCATTAGAATTTAATATCATAAATAAGCTACATTCCTGCTTTTATTAATTAATTATTTATTTAATTAATTAAATTTTGCGGATCTTACAATCTACATAAACAAAAATTATGGTAAATTCATTCTTGGATCTTTTCATATAAATACAAGGACAAATAGGGTCATTTTATACCCTTCTTTTAACAAGTACTGACTAAGACGATTATACCACATACGTCTTGATTTTATTTCAATCCATACGTCTTGAAAGATCCTTCATCTCAAATTATTTCTTTGAACGATCGATTGCCTTTGTTCAGCCATACAAAGACATGATTTGAATTCATAATATTCGTGAAATCTCTGTTATGTGAAATCTTTGTTCACAATATTGTTCTCACTGGAACAAATTAGTTGTTCAGATGCTTTATTTTTTTCTTTAATGGTATCACCAAGACCCATTGCATCTAAATGTATTTCAACATTTAATATCCAATATAAGTAATTCTTTCTTGTAATATCAAGGGTCATAATTCCAAATTTGCAACGTTTTACATGTTTAAAACTAGCACATAAAATAATAATAATAATAATAATAATAATAATAATAATAATAATAATCACCATAATAATAATAATAAGATGGAAAAGAAAATTGATAAAGTCAAACAATTCTTATCACAAGAGGAAGAATATAAAGTAAAATTTTGAATGGAGAAAGGATTAGAAAGAGCCTAGATTGAGACATGTAGAACACTGCCGTAGAGAGAAAAAGCTTCCACTAGTCCTCAGTGGTTGGAGCATCGTGCTGATAACGTGTTATAAAATAAAGCTAATAACATAAAGAAGAATATAGAATATAAGGAAGAATAGACAATGAGATAATAGGGGAAACAACTTTTCTGTGTGTCATATTAGTGATAGGAAGAACCCTATTTATAGGTACAACATGGTAACCCATAAAGGATACAAATCAAATTAGTTAATACAAAATATTTACATAGAGAGTAATGAATCATATGAGTATAATCATATCAATCATATGAGTAACTGTATAAATCAATGGACGACTATTAATTCATAACAGTTTTGTATTTAAATTGTAAATTTCATACAAAATAATGAATTAAAAATAACATTAACAAGTTGTAACAATTATTAAAAAAATTAGTCAGTATATACTTCCTAATTTAATTACATTAGAATTACATTAAATAATAAAGAAAATAATATTAAATTGTAATTAATTCATTGAAACATATAATGATATATTTGAATATCATTATACACATAACATTTTATCCTTTATTCTAACAATCATTGACGGATCTTGACCATAACTTTTGGAGAGGCCAAAATAATATAGTCAAAACTTATATATATATATATATATATATATATATATATATATATATATATATATATATATATTTTAAAGAGGTAATTAATATGAAAACCTTCATCTACACATGTAATTATTTGAATATTAAAAAATAAACTCTTTAATTCAACAATTGAATCTTTAGTGTCGCATAGGTAAATTTTTAAGAAAGATAAAAAGGAAATATAGAGTGAAGATGAAAACAAGAGAGATTCTATGACATTTTTTCTTTTAAGTTTAAAAATAATTTTTTTATCAAAATCTAATAAAAAATTGAGAGATATAATTATTAGAAGAACAATTTATGATAATCAAGTCACAATTAAAAAATTATAAAAAACATATAGGACATAATTTTTCCTTCTTTCCTTTTATATTCATACAAAAGCAAATCTACAAAAACTCATAAGATGAAAAAAATATTATTTATTAAACTAATATTTCACTATGAAGTGAGACAAGGAGAGTTATCCCTTATATCTTTGATAATAGGCTAGAACATATGAGAAATAAGAATAGAAAGGATGAATTTGTGTCTAAATTCTTATTTTTCTTTCTTAACAAAAGAAAACATGTGAGAGTGAGAATATGTGAGAAACTCAAAAGATAATAAAAATAAAAAGTATCTCAATAAATGTTTTTATTCTTTATTATATTTAATTTTATCACTCGAAGAGAATCATTAATTAGAAACCAATTGTAGAAATAAACAATCCTTAGTCGCTATAATCAATTTAAATACCAATTTACAAAATTAAAAATTATTGGTTACTAAAATAGTCACTATCATGAATAAAAATTATAATTGGTAACTAAATTGGTCATTAATTAATTTGAGACTAATTTTAAAACTAATTCATTTGGTAGACAAAACCTTAGTAGCTAATTTTTAATGAACAATTTTCTTTAAAATAAAAAAAAAATACAAATTTACCCAATTTAATTTTTATCTATATAATATATATTACATATAATGTTTTTAAAAATTAAAAATCTAGGGGGCCATGGCCCGCCTACAGCAACACTAATGTTTGCCACTAGTAATAAGTCTTTTTATTTATCTTTTTTACCAAAAAAATAATAGACTTGATGATAACAATGTCGTTGACGCGATCAAATTAATATTAATAAACTATATCAACTTCAGTATTGCTAAAGTAGTAGCCAAGAAAATAGAAAGGGTAAACTTAACCCTAGTCGTCTCCCAACGAATACGAATTGATTATTGACAAATTAGTTCTTATAATTAATTATTGTGGTAGATTTGAAAATTAATCAATGTAAATTTGCAAGTATTATTTTTTTTTGTGTTCTCACTATTTACCAAATTATATTATCAATTAAAAGTAATAATTTTATAGATTATAATTTTGTAGATTAGCCATAGTAAATTTAACCACAATACATGCTAATTAACAACACCCTTGATTAATTCTGGTTAAAGTTTTCACCTTTAATCAAAGTACATTGTCAATCATTGGCAAAAACTCATTCAATCACATGAAAATTTCTAAATTTAATCAAAGAAGATTTTCAATTAAAATATAAAAAAAAATCCTTGAACTCATATGATTGATATGTTATGTAGATTTAAAATCGTCCTAACTTGCTACAATGTAAAAATCATTACTTTTATGGTAGAGGACTATCCCTAGATTCACACAAGAAGAACTTCAAGATGAACCTTTACAATTTAAAGGACCTATGACAAAGGAAATGAACAAGAGATTGGAAGATAAAATCTATTTAAGGCTCCTAATGCTACAAACAATTAGAAATTCAAAGGATATGAAGATCATGGCTTAGAGCACATTTGAAGGATAGTTTTAAGAAAAATTAGTTTATGTTTCTTGGACTTTGTGTTTTCTTTTAAAAATTAGTTATGTTTCTATGTTTTTGGGCTTTGGGCTTTCTTTTATAAATTAGTTTATGTTTTTATGTTTTCGGGCTCGGGCCTTCTTGTAGGGTTCTCAGGTTTTCTTAAACTTATGTGCCTATATATAGAGGTACCAAAAACATATATTGAATTTGATTTCATTAAAGAGACGATTCTCTTTGTTCTTGGCTTAGGCCTCTGGTTTTTATCAAAGATTACATCTTTGTGGCGAATCTTCACTTAACTTATCAATATGATAGATTGTGGCATCCTCCTTCTCTATCTTATTCTGTGTTCTTCTCTTATTTATTTTCACTGTGCCTTTGGAAGATTCAAATTCAGAAATGATCGTACTCTTTCCGGGCTAGGATCGTATCATCTGGTATCTAAAGCAAGGTTCTGGTTTGAATTTCTTCTTTTATGTTATTTTTTTGTCATATGAAAAAAAACTAAATTTTTCAATGTTTGTTTGTTCTATGTTTTTTTCTTAAATTTTGTTTGTTTCATCATTCTTATAATTTTTTTAAGGAGTAAAACCCCTGAGGTTTCATTCAATTTCGTTGAGTTTTTAATTTGTTGTGTTTTTTTCCTATTCTCCGTTTAAACTGTATATTTCTACATTTGATTCGTGGAATTTTTTTTTTTGTGTTTGGAAATTTGCAAGTGCACTTACATTGATTTACACGAGTTTGCGGGTTTGAAGGATAAATTGTTCAGTTTGTTTGTGTGTTGAACTACAAAAAAAGAAAAATTGTGGATCAAAATCAAAAGGGAACAAATATATAACAAGTAAGGATCCAAAAAAAATTGGGGGGGGGGGGAGGTGGAGTTCAACACAACTTTTTATTGCAATTTTATTTGTGGTTTATTGATATTTTCTTGCAATCAATCTTTCTCTTAGAGTTTCCGTGTTGTCTCCTTTAACTCTCTTTGGTAGTCCTATTATTTTCTAATTTTAATTTCCTTTTTTGTGTTTTTAAAATTCCTTGAAGCTTTGTCTAGGTTTTGTATTTTCTTTAACCTCTTAAGTCAAGATTTAAATCTCGCAACACTTTTCACATTGTTTGTTCACTCTTTCCTTAAGGTACTGGAGTTCTTTGCCAAGCCCTAGGGAATTAGAGTGGTAAAAGGCAAGAGAGTACATTCAAGAAAAAACCTATAAGTGTGATACACAAGTGGAAAATTGAGTGAAACACTTAGAAGAGTGGTGAGGTCCACAAAAAAAAAATATTATTACTAACATTTTCTTGCAAGACATGGCTTCTTCCTAGAATAGTGATCATGGTGACTGTGACAATTATGATTGCATTTGATAAGCTCACATTATAAATGAATCAAATGCAACAACATAATCAACAACAGTTCGACAAGCTCCAAAAGTCTAATGAAGATATGAGTGTGCGATTAGAGCGGGTAGAGAGAAAAAGAAGGAGACATGATGATTAAGACCATTATTCTCATAATGATGAAGAAGAGCATGTTTTTAGACTAATGAGAGGCCATAGACGAGAGGCATTTGGGAACCACATGCCTTGGAGGGATAATGATGAAGATGAGCATTTTTTAGACCAAGGAGAGGCCAAAGGCGAGAGGCATTTCGGAACCACATGCCTCAGAGGGAAAATGATGAAGATGAGCATGATTTTAGACCAAGACGAGACCAAAGACAAGAGGAGTTTGGGAACCACACACCTATAAGAAATAACATGTGGAGGAAGATTATAATTCCTAAATTTAATGGAGTTAATGACCCGGAAGCCTACCTGGCATGGGAAATGAAGCTTTACCAAATCTTCAGCTCTTACGATTATGAAGATGATGATAAAGTTCTATGGCTTCCTTGGAGTTTGAAGGCTATCCTATGAATTGGTGGAATCAAATTATTGTGGATATAGCTAAAAGAAGACGATTGCCAATATCTACATAGGAGCCATTAAAGGTAGCTATGAAGGAAACATTTGTCACTCCTTATTATAAAAAGGAGATCTTCAACAAGAATAACCTTTACAATTTAAAGACCTTAACAAAGGCAAGGAGCAAAGAGATTGGAAGATCAAATCTATTCAAGGCTTCTCATGCTACAAGCAATTGGAAATTCAAAGGATATGAAGATCATGACTTAGAGCACATTTGAAGGATAGTTTTCAGAAAAAATAGTTTATGTTTTTGGACTTTGTATTTTCTTTTAAAAATTATTTATGTTTCTATGTTTTTGAGCTTTGGGCTTTCTTTTATAAATTAGTTTATGTTTTTATTTTTTTGGCTCGGGCCTTCTTGTAGGGTTTTTCAGTTTTTCTTAAACTTATGTGCCTATATTTAGAGGTACCAAAAACTAATGTGGACACTTTTAGTCATATATTGAATTTAATTTCATTAAAGAGAGGATTCTCTTTGTTCTTGGCTTAGGCATCTAGTTCTTATCAAAGATTACATTTTTGGGGCAAATCTTCACTTGACTTATCAATATGCTAGATTGTGGCGTCCTCCTTCTTTGTCTTATTTCGCGTTCTTCTCTGATTTATTTTCATTGTGCCTTTGGAAGATTCAAGTTCAGATGCGATCGTACAATGCAAAAATCATTACTTTTACTTAAATAACAAACCAATTATTGCATTCTAACCTCAGAAGCATAGCCCCCATGAAATAAAAAATCAAATAAAAGAAGAGAAGAATGTAGAAAGAGAACGAAATTAGGCCCCTAAAGAGTTTCTAAACTTCGAAATTTTGAGCATGTCTTTTCTGCTTCCCCTTGGTATCTTTATATAAGACTTAGAGTGGACTTTTTTGTTGCTAAAATCTCTCAAATATCTTTATAGTTGTTATGAATATCTAATTTCTTTTAAAGAGATATAGCTAGTTTTAAAACTATTTGACAAATATAGTTGATTAAAAATTTCTAATATAATTAAATAAATTAATTATTTAAAGATATCTGAGAAATTATTACCAACTAATATTTGCTTTAATTTTCCAAATCAGTCATTTGTAACCGCCTCCTTTTATCTTCTAAATAATCTAAGATCTTCAAGATATACTTGTTTAGTGTGGAGATCTACAAAGATTTAAGAAGATCTTGCCATATTTAAAAAGATTTGGTAGTTATTATCTTTTTATACTTTATGATATAATTAAAAAAGATAATTATTTTAAAATATTAAATAAAATTTCTAAAGATATATTTTTCCCAAATGATATTTTATCATAAATATTTATGAATTATCAAAGTCCTTTTTCTGGAAAAAGATATAGAAAATCACAAGGTCCAATTTTTGTTGTATGTTCCCTCTTGGCTTTCTCATGTAATATTTGGCTTGAATTTTTGTGATTTTGATAATTTTCTATTCATGAATTTATAATCAATTTATTTCCACCACATCTCCACCTTTTTCAATCTTGGTTTAGCCAAACCTTCACTTTTTCAATCTTTTCTTGCCTTTTTCCTGCAATATTTGGCTTGGATTTTTGTGATTTTGATAATTTTCTATTCTTGAATTTATAATCAATTTATTTCCACCACATCTTCATGAACTCAAATTAGCTACACTAACACACCACAAAATATTTAAAGAACATTTATACAACTAAAAAACTTTTAACATGTTTTTGTATCTCGTGCCAATAAATCCAATTATAAGAAATCTTAATTAAATAAATGTTTAAAGAACAAAATTCAATTCAAAATCCATAATTAAATATTAAAAAAGGACAAAAATATACCCTTATCACTTGACCATTAGGAGAAGATTAACAACAATAATTTGATATTTGTTTTGAAATATTATGTCAAATACTTTTAAAACTAGCTATATCCAATTATTAATAAATTAATAAATTATTAACAAAAAAATTGTTAATATTAATATTCCAATTATTTATAGTATACATTTTTGGTATTTTTTAAAATATTATACACACCTTTACTTCTATTAATAAATTATAAGAAACAATTTTTTATATTATATTTAATAAATTTTAATGAAAAAACTATGTATAGCTATTTATACTATATTTGCAAATAAATATTACATTATACCAAATAAATAAATCATAAATTATGGACAAAATTCCTATTAATAGAGACAAATTCTTCTAAACATATTTATATTATAAATAGAGATTGATTATTCAAAGTTTACACCTGACACTACACACAAGATTTAAATTTTACATATTCAAGAATGACTCGCTCACTTCTCTCACTGATTTTTTTAGAACTTATCATTGCGGCAATGTTCATTGTTCAATTTTCGTTAGGTACTTTCAAAATTTACAATTTATTTGTCCAATAGTTTGAATTTGATATACATTTACTTTTCTTAATTCTATGTATTGATAATAATGCAGGTGCTACCAACAAACCCACTTGTGTAGGAGCATGCACTCAATTTCCCGATTGTGCTAGCCATTGCCAAAATATAGGTTATACAACAGGATTATGCATTGCAGATATATGTTGTTGTTCCAAATAAACAATGCATTCTCTATATAAATGCTAATAAGCAAAGTATTATTCAATAAAAATTAGTTGTGATAAATTGAGTTTTATCCATTTTACTATGTTTTCTTTAATTATTTATTCAATTAGATCATGAAAATATAATTTTAATTACTGTTGATGCACATTTCAAAAAACATAAAAACAATAACCAAATTTTATTTTTAAATTTTGTCTAGGTTTATCTCTCAAATAGAGAAGTTGAAAGAAAAAGATTATACAATTTTTATATATTTGGTTAAAATCTGATTAATTATTTTTTAGTTTAGTGTGGGCATGATGACAAAAATGTTTATAGTGTGTTGGATTAACAAAAATTTAAATTTTAAAAGTATCGATTAAACTTCTGAAACAAAATCTATGAAATAAAATATTACCACCGTCGATATCTTGTCAATATAATTTTGTCAAGTGACTTTTCTCACTAGACAATATTTTATCGGGTTAGATATGTTTTTAATCTTTAAACTTTAACTTGAAACTAGAATTTGTCACTGTATTTACTTTGATTCACTTTGGTTTCGAAACTTTAAAAGTAAATAGATATAGTTCCTTTGACCCAATTACATTAAATTTGTTTTGTCGTATCAAACTCGTTTTTCATTTGATATTGAAGCGAAAACATGTCAAATGGTGTAAAGACTTCAAATGTTGTCATAAAACATGTTTGACAATTAAAAAAACTTCAACATAATATGGTAATAAGAACTATTTTGATTCATTTTTAAGGTTTAGGACCAAAATGTATCGATATCTCGAACAAAGATGAATTCTAATTTGGTGTCAAAATTAAGGATCTTAAAACATATATTCCCCTAATTTATTTATATTTATTTTTCTTAAATTAACACGTTTTATTTGATTACTTAATTAGTAAATACTTAAAATTTCCAACAAGAAAATTAAACTCAAAGTTATATCTTAAAAGTAAACTAAATTAATAATACTAACACAACAAATTCAAATTTAAAAATATAGTGTGATTTACCCTAATTTCGTAAATAAGTATTTAATTATTCATGTTTTGAATTTAAATTATAAATTTCTTAAAAATATAAGAAATTAAAAATAGCAAATTTAAAAAAAATCCAAAAACTTAATCTTCATATTTTTAGTAATGTAATCACATTTGAGTTAAATTAAGTAATAAAGAAATTAACATTAAGTTATAATTATATCATTCAAATATATAATAATATATTCAAGTTTTGAATTTAAATTGTAAATTTCATTAAAAAAATAATGAACCAAAAATAAAAAGTTGTAACGATTATTAAAAAAATTAGTCATTATATATTTACTAATTTAATTACATTAGAGTTACATTAAATAATAAAGAGAATAACATTAAATTGAATATCATTAAACATAGAACATATATGTTGACGAACAAAAGAAATTACAAATTACATTTCTAATGGTCACGTGTGTTGGGCCACTAAAAAAGATATTTCATTCTTTATTGTAACATTCCCATAATATAAGTCTTTCTATTTATCCCTTTACTATAAAAAATTATAGACCTGGCCATTAGGAGAAGATTAACCACACGAATTTGGTATTTGTTTTCAAATGTTATGTAATACGTTTATGTCTATTAATAACTTATGAATAACACAATTGTTAATATTAATTTTGTAATTATTTATAGTATACATTTTTGGTATTTTTTAAAATATTCTACACACCTTTACTTCTATTAATAAATTATAAGAAACAATTTTTTATATTATATTTAATAAATATTAATGAAGAAACTTTGTATAGCCATTTATACTATTTTTCCAAATAAATATTACATTATACCTAATAAATAAATAATAAATTATGAACAAAATTCTTATTAATAGAGACAAATTCTTTTAAACATAAATACATATTATAAATAGAGATAAATTATACAAAGTTTACACCTGATAGCATACACAAAATTCAAAGTTTACATATTCAAAAATATTCGTTCATTTCTCTCATTTATTTTTCTTAAACTTATCATTGTGATTATGTTCATTCTTCAATTTTCGTCATCTAATTTCAAAATTTAGAATTTCTTTGTCCAATAGTTTGATATTAATATACATTTACCTTTCTTAATTCCATGTACCGATATTAATGCAAGTGTTAGCACCAAACCCTATTTATGTAGGAACATGAACTTATTTTATTGATTGTGTTGCCACCGTCAAAATATAGGTTATACAAGGATTATGCATTGTAGATATATGTTGTTGTTCCAAATAAGCAACGCATTCTCTATATAAATTCAAATAAGCAAAGTATTATTCAATAATGAATAATACTGAGAAATTGAGTTTTATCCATTTTATTACGTTTTCATTACTTGTATATTTAATTAGATCGTGAAGATATAGCTTTTAATTACCATCGATTCGCATTAAAAAAACACACAAAAAAAGTTATATTTTTAAATTTTGTCTTAGGTTTGTCTCCCAAATAGAGAAGTTGAAAGAAATAGATTATAAAGTTTTTATATATTTATTTTAAATCTGATTAATTACTTTGTAGTTTAGTGTGGACATGACCACAAAAATGTTTATAGTGGGTTGGTTTAACAAAACATTTAAATTTTAAAAGTATGCATTAAACTTTTGAAACAAAAGAAGCTATGAAATAAAACATTACCACGTGGATGTCTAGTGAATATATTTTTTTAAAGTGACTTTTCTCATTAGACAATATTTTATTGGGTTAAATATGTTTTTAATTCTTGAACTTTAATATGAAATCGGAATTTGTCATTGTATTTACTTTGATTCACTTTGGTTCCGAAACTTTACAAATGTTTTTATTGAATTTTGTTCTTAAAAGATTGATTTAATTAGGATTTCTTATAATTATGTTTATTGGATAAATGTTCTTTTTGGATATTTTGATGTGTGTTAGTGCACCTACAACTAAGTTGAGCTCATGGAGGTGTAAAAATAAATTGATTAAAGCTTCGTGACACCTTAAAGATAAATCCAAGAATAGGAAATTATCAAATTCACAAAAATCCAAGCCAAGCAAAAAGAGGGAACGAGCAAGAAAAATTGGGCCCTATAGTTTTCTCTATCTTTTTCTAAAAGAAGGGCTTTGATAATTCATAAATATTTATGATAAAAGATAATTTGGGAAAATATATCTTTAGATATTTTATTTGATATTTTTAAATAATTATCTTATTTAATTATTGTTAGGAATCCAAGTGTGAGTCTAAGTCACACATTGGCTAGAAATGAGAAAGTAGAGCACTATATAAAGATAAAGACCCATAAACCCATTGCCTTAAGGTTTTGAGTTGAGAGTGGTGTCAATGCTTTATGTTGTTGGGCTCAGGTCTCATTGATGTTGTATCTCCCCAAAGATACCCCTCGTTTATAAACCTAACAAGTGGTATCAGAGCCGATGGTTAAAACCGACTCAAACGAGTGCAATATGGTCCTAGTATCGAAAGTCTTCTTGGCAAGGGTTCTAGGTAAGCGTGTCCCGTTAAGAAGAACGACGATACAGAAAAGGGAAGAAAAGGAGTACTCATGGTTGGGAATGCTTTCACTAGAGGGAGAGTGTACCAATGTGGTTGAAGGGACTCACCCTTGAGGGGGAGATTCTTAGGAATCCAAGTGCGAGTCTAAGTTCCACATTGGCTAGAAATGAGAAAGTAGAGCACTATATAGGATAAAGACCCACAAACCCATTGCCTTAAGGTTTTGAGTTGAGAGTGGTGTCAATGTGGTTGGGCATGTCTCATTGATGTTGTATCTCCCTAGAGATACCCATCCTTTATAAACCTAACAATTATATCATAAAATATCAAAAGATAATAACTACCAAATCTTTTTAAATATGGCAAGATCTTCTTGAATCTTTTTAGATCTCCACAACAAACAAATATATCTTGAAGATATTAGATTATTTAGGAGATAATTGGAGAAGATTACAAGAGGGTCATAATTGGAAATTGGACAGAAATTAAGTTGTCGAATAATTAATTAAAGATTTTTGATTAATTATCTTTGATATATCTCAAATTATCAACAAAGGAAATTTTCCAAATATTTTAAAAACTCATAAAATCTGTTAATTATTTCAGAGATATTATATCAAGAGATAAAAGATTTCAACAACAGAAAATATAAGATTCAAGTCCAATCAAGGCATATATAAAGAAACCAAGGGAAAGTACAAAGGGAGGCTCGACACTTTGGAGTTTAGGAACCCTTTAGGGGGGGGCTAATTTCATCCTCCATCTCTCTCCACATTCTCTTATTCTATTTTTATTTTATTTTGTATTCCATGGAGGGCTAAACCTCAAGTGTTGGTTTCACTGTAATTTCATTATGGATTCTGAAGTTAGAATGAATAAATTTTGTTTGTTCTTTTGATTCTTGTTGTGATTTATTTTCATTTGTGTCGTTTTCCTTTTATATTGTAGCTAATTAGTGGGATGTTTTAATCTACATGCATGTTGATTGTAAGACCCGTGAAATTTAAATAATTAAATAAATAATTATTTAATAAATACGGGTAATGGAGCTTTTATGGAATTTAATTCTAACATGTGTGATGTGGAAAAGTACTAGCTCAAATGGTTGAGAGTATTTAATTATGTGAGAGGACTTGGGTTCAAGTCCTATATATGCCATTTATATGCTATTTAATTTATTATTATTTTAAATATGTACTGGATCATGATGAGTGATAATATAATCATAGAATTATATAAATTATCATGAAACATGAATTGGTTGAATGGTTATGCATTGATTTAACAATTGCCATGGTATGGGTTCAAACCCAAACTAAACTTTCTTTGCCAAAATTTTATGCAGCCAGAGGGGCTGGAAAGCAACCACTAATGGACCAACAATTAGTTTTTTTAGAGGATAGCAAGGATTAGAAGCAAGCTTGGAAGGAGACAAGGGCTGGACTGTGTTGTGGTGCACAAGAGCTTGAAAAACATTCCAAAACTAAGCAAAGGAATCCAGGTTAGGGGAGCTACTTTATTTGTCTATATGAAATTGTATGATTTTACATTGTATGATATATGATTGGGTGCCTATTTCTGTGTTAATTTTCCACTGGTTGAAGGCCCACCAGGCGATGCATGAGAGTGACACCCATTTTTGGGTTTTGAGATGAACCGCCTGGCGGTAAGGGTGACTTCGCCAAGCGACGCGAACCCTTGTGTTCTTGTTAACGATTCTGTATGGATTCTGTGATGGTTGGATATTGAGCAAGGTTCTTGTGCATGATTTGGATGTATAAACTTATGAAATCGATGATTATCATGATGTTTGTATGAATTCAGGTGATTGATTGGGAAACATCAAAGCGAAAGGGGGTCGTGTTGGGATTGGGGGTCGAATTGTTAATTTGATTGGCTAGTTAAAACTTTAGGCTATTTTTGCAAGCTAAAAACCTCCTTTAATTGAATCAAATAGATCACCAAGTCAGGATGCAAACAGTACTGAACTATACACTTTCAATCGATCAAAACCAGAGTTAACAGATTGATTTTACTAAACAGATTCCATTCTGGTATAATCAATCAATTGAAACTGAAAAATAGTCGACTGAAATACTGGAAAAAATGCAGAAATGTGAATTTGAATTTTAAACCAGAAACAATGTTCAAGAATGATCAAGATCAGTTCCAAATGATTATACAAACATGCTCAATGCTTCAGATGCTATGAAAACATGCAAGAACATGAAAAAGATGATTAAAGCACAAGTTCTTGAAACTTTAAAATGAAAATGCAAGAGAGAAAGGTTAGAAAAGAGAGGCCATCACGAATTTTTATACTGGTTCACTCAAACCTGAGCTACATCCAGTTTGTCAAGGCAACCTGAGCTTGACTTTGCACTATTTCAAAATTTTTACAAAGAATCCACCCTTACACTTCAAAAATATGCAAAAACACCACAAAAGACTCTTGAATCACATAAGAATCACACCAGCACAACAAGAACCCTCTTGCAGACCTGGAAAACCACCAGGCACACACACAAAGCTTGAGAAAGATCAAACCTCAGTGGTAGCACAACCTTGCCTACCACAAACCACTTTCTCCAAGCTTCAAACCAAGCCAA
>Ga0214542_1005257_pt1 | contig 24835 bp, 9 predicted proteins | sample CNSS1metaG_FD_160096 | JGI IMG/M metagenome (GOLD analysis project Ga0214542, IMG submission 160096) | Root nodule microbial communities from cowpea collected in UCLA plant growth center, Los Angeles, California, USA - CNSS1 | ecosystem: Host-associated > Plants > Roots > Nodule | place: USA...
TCTTTATTTAAAAATTATATATATATAAAAATATATATATATATATATAAATATATATATATATATATATATATATATATATATATATATATATATATATATATATAATCAAATTATATGCTAAGTGCCGATCATTCTCTTTATTTTTATTTTAAAAACCCAACCTTTTTTTACTCAAATTTAATAAGAAGTTATAAAAACTTAAATTATATATCTTGTAATAATAATAATAATAATAATTTAAATATTTTAAACTAGTAAACTTTGAAAGTTATAAAAAAATACTAATCATGATTGTAGCCTAGTTGCAACAATGGATAATACCAATTTATAATTGAAAATTTTACTTCCTTTTTTAGAAAAGTATTTTTTTCGTAACTCAATATAATTTGCATTATATAAAATGTTTTTAATTTAGTTTTTATCATTTTATTTTTAGATTTTTATCTCAAAGTAACATATACTCATTTAAATTAAAATTATGAATCTTAAAGAGAAAATATATTTAAAATTTCTTAAATTATAGCTTAAATAAATCATAAATATAAAATATTTCTATTTTCTATATCCCAAACTAATGAATAGTTATGACTTAGTGCACCTATCAATTAAGTAATATAAGACATAAAAATATCAATTAAAGTTCAAAAATAAAGAAAATTTTGCTCACAAGAGAAAATGCTATTAATTGAAGAAGAACAATGGTCATCAAAATAACAATTTGAAGATAAGACATCCAAATAAATAATTTAGTTTTGGGTTAATTATATTTTTAATCTCTTACTTTAATGTGTTATGTAATTAAAATTTAAATATGTTTTCCAAATGTATAAAGAAAATTTTGCTCACAAGAAAAAATGTTATCAATTGAAGAAGAACAATGGTCATCAAATAACAATTTGAAGATAAGACATCTAAAGAAATAATTTATTTTCGGGTTAAGTGTGTTTTTAATCTCTTACTTTAACGCGTGGCATAATTAGAATTTAAATGTGTATTTCAAATGTGTTTTTTAGGAGACATTAAATTAAGAATGTGTCTAACGATGTAAATAATTCAAATGCTGAAACGAATTTGAAACGTTAATAAAATTTAACAAATGACATATCCATTCATTTTTCAAGTTTGAATACTAAAATTTATTAAAGTTTCGAACATATAAAAATTTCAATTTCACTTTAAAGTTCATAAACTAAAAGCGTAATTAACCAATTACTTTTATCAAAGAAAATCAAACATTAATTATATATATTTTTCAGAATTATCTTTATGTAGAAACAAATTTGTTTAAGGCATGATCACAAATTAAATATGAACATTTTTAATTTTTTTAATGTAAAAACATATCTTAATTAATTGAAGTTGTGAACCTATTTTTATTATACTTGCTTGATAAATATGAATTGTATTGAATTAAAAAAAAAAATAGCACAAATCCATTATGAACTTCCACGTAACAATAGTGCATTAAAAGTGTGAAAACATGAGTGAATTTGTAGGCTTAAATTTGTATGTTTAAATTCAGACACATATACAGTGGATGATGATGAAATTAGACAATACTCATTATTGATGTCCTATAAAATCCTAAAATTTTAAAATTATAAAATCATAATTTATAAACTTTAAAATAATAAAATTATATTTTGCGATAATAAGTGACATGATAAGATAATAAAATATCCACGTGAGCTAATTAATAGTCACATCACTAGATTAACCGAAAAAGTTAGTAGGGGGATTCAATGGAAAATTTAAATGGTTAAATACTGTTTTGGTCCATGTTTTTTTCCAGTTTGGTCCTTATATCGTCTTTTTCGTTGACGTCGTTTAAATTGATAATGGTAGAGTGTATAAGCTTACATTGTTCACATTATGTAAACGGTTTTAATTATGATTGTTTGTGTTTTGTTCAAATAAGTCCATATTTTAGTTAAACTTGTTCAATTAAGTCTCACCATTTACTTCATTACCCCCCAACCTCCACTTCATCATGACCCTCACCATCCACTTCTTCATCACCCTCACCCTCCATTTCAAACCCTTCACCACTGTCACCACCACCACCATCATATCCACCACCACCACCACCACTACCAAACTAAAACCACCACTACCACCCTACAACAACCACCACCAAACTAAGCCCATAACCACCAACACACTAAAATCACCACCATCACTACCACACTAAAACCATATTCATAATCATCACCCTAAAACCCTACCACCGTGAGTGTTATTGGTGGATTTAATGTGGTGGTGGTAAATGTGATTTTAGTGTGGTGGAGGGAGTGGTAGTGGTGGTTGTTGTTGTTTTAATGTGGTAGTGATGGTTGTGGGTTTAGTTTGGTGGTGGCAGTGGTTTTAGTGTGGTGGCGGTGGTGGCAGCGACAATGATGGTGGCAGTGGTGAAGGGTCATGACATGGAGTGTGAGGGTGATGAAGGAGTGGATTGTGAGGGTTATGATGAAGTGGAGGTTGGGGGTAATAAAGTGAAGGGTGAGACTAAATTGAACAAATTTAACTAAAATAGAAAATTATTTGAACAAAAAACAAATAGTATAATTAAAACAATCCACGTAATATGAACAATGTCATCATGTACACTATGTCGTTATAAATTTAAACAAAAATGAAACGTACAAAATTGAACATAATTTAGCAAAACAGAAATCAAATCGAACGCAAAAAAAAAAAAAAAAAAAAAGGAAAAAACAAAACAAAAAAAAAAAAAAAAAAAAAACAAAAAAAAAAAAAAAAAAAGAGAGGGCCAAACTGAACAAACTAGACCAAAACAATATTTGAACCAATTTAAATTTATTGAGTACTCAATAGACTATAAAAATTTATTAAAGACTCAACTGAAAGCTTCTAAATTTATCATAGACCTACAACATAGTTAAGCTTAAAATAATAAATATTTTGAAATATCATTTACGTATATAATTGTTATGTATTATTATAATTGATTATAAATGTTTTCTTATTATGATTATAATATTTGATTTGGGTATCATATCATCTATATTACATTTATATTTAATAATTTAACGAATCATAAAAAACACGTTGTATTGTCTATTATTTTGTCTTAAATCATAGAAAATTTTACGTGCATATAGATATTTACATTATTGTTTTTTTTACAAAACAATATTAAATAAAATTTATATCATAAAACTTTGCCCAAGGGATTATTAAATTTCAATACAAGTATACAAAATCTTCCTACAACTAAGGCGACATTTAATGGTCCATTGTTGTACGTCTTCACATGTGGTGCCTTCTGCTCCCGTGTTTTACACCCGATCATATTAAAACACACACAAAACACAATACACAAGGTAAGCTAACAAAAAAAAGAATGAAATATAATCACAACAAAATCATGTTCCCTTAAAACAGCCACACAAATACGTCATACAATATGCTATACACATACACTAATTAGTAACATGCATTTTCTACATAATATCGTGATCTATTTCTAGAAGATTAAGAGTATATTGATTTTGATCTTAGAGGTTATGCATTTATCTTTTGATATCCAATAGACTTTGTGGGCTACTCCTTACCTACAAGTATTTATCCACCATTATCATAAGACAAGGTAAATCCCTACCACCCATTTAAAGACATGACCCATATATAAATACATGTATACCTCCTCTTCAAGTCATATGAGCCTCCTTCAACTCTCACTATTCAATTATCTTTCTTTATGTGATTCAGGATAATTAGTATAATTAAGATTATACCTCTCCAATACTCCTTCGACATATAAACAATATAGTAATTTCCCCCTAGAATATGCAACGATCATTTAATTACAACAGTAGATTTGACCTACCATCCAGGCTCTACATCAACCTATCATATATACAGACGACACACATACGTGTGTGTGTGTATGTGTATATATGTATGTATTTCTATATCCATGGCAAATTTTGACCTCATACGCTAGTTCTACATAGTCAAACATATCTCATGCTCATCTAGTAAGTCTATTACACTCGTCTAGAAAACACATCACCTGACAAGTGTATCATCTAGCTATTTCACCTTGTACTCATTTTATTTCACCATTTAAAGAACAAGTTACATAAGATGAAAGAATAACTCAATATTGTCCTAAAGGACCTTATACACTCGTCTAGAGCATATTTTCTAATGGGTGTATCATCCATATACCTTGCTCCTGAATTTACAAATCAACAACTCTTAAGCTTTTAAATACTTTTGAAAAAAATTCCTCTCGTAAATGACACCATTCACCAAATGAACTCACCCTGAAAAACACCTCAACTAGGCTTGTCCAACGAGTTAATACATTTAGTGAAGGTACCATTTGATAGTTCTTGAAATTAATTCAAAAGACTATTTTTTGCTTAGTGAATGGAAAACTCATCGAGCGAGTATAACCATTTAATGAATGCATCATCCAACAAGTACATTTTCTGATGAACACTTCATCAAGCAAACACGTCTTCTAGTAACTACTCGTTTAGAGAGCACTTGTCCACTCAACTTTTATTGATTGACGAAGGTGCCATATTGATATTATTTGCCTCCATGTATTTTAACTCCATAGAAATAATGCATTTTATTCTTAAAAGAATTACATTGGCCACATAATTCAAAGCTCACACACTTACCTTATCTCTAGAGTCTCAACAACAAATCACTTCTAACCATGTTAAATAACTCTTCTTGTTCATTGAGGTATTCTACTCAAATAATCAAGAAACATCATTTACAACTTTATAAACATACCTACAATATCACTACTCGGTGCAACTGACATATTTGAGTATTCAACATATTATGTTTTTCTTATAAGCTCTTACAACAATTGATTTTTACAAAAAAACATTCAACTCTATTTCAATGAATTAGTCACACACCAACACTATCATTAACTAAAGGAATAAAACTAACTAGCTATCTTCCCTTACCCTTTCTTTAAGCTTTCTCCTTTGTTTTTTTAGTTTTACTATTATCACTTGTTCAGCTACTTAGCTCTATACAATAAAAACTTCACATCAGTGAAGTGAACATATCTTACAAAATCAAACTCATTTTGAATCTCAAATTTATTGTCCCTACTCTGCATAGACTACTTACTTGAAAACTCAACATTTGATGTTCATAAACACAACTTCTAATACTACATTTCCTACTTTTAATGTCCATCACACTCATACATACGTATCCTCTATCAAGGCTTTGTTCAACCATAACTTCTACACCTTTAATCTATTTCTACACTTAGCATTTTCCATGTCATTACAATAATAATAGGAAATAATTAAAAAACAATGGATGAATAGAAAAAATGATATTAAAAATATCATTGTTAATAAATAAAATAATTATATTTTATACAATTTAAACATTTTTTTTAATATTTAATATTTTCTTATTTTGTATCACACCATCCATGTAAAGCACAAAGGATTAAGCCCTTGTTAACTATGGTGAGAGTTTGAGAGATAAATAAAGTGTTAATTTATAACTGTAAATCAATCAGTGGAAACATATGTGTATGCTTATTATGTACATTTAAGTGAAAAGAAGAAGTTAAAGAATGCATTATGAAGTATATGTAGTACTTTTGACATGTAACATTTGTAAGTACTTAATATGGTGATCAAATGTTTGAAAATTAAGTTACCTTTTGTTAGTTAGATAGTTCACACTCTTTCTTACTAGTGAATCACTTTTTTTATTTATGATAGCATAAAATAATAGTTATAATTATGAAAATAAATATAATTTTTTTATAATTTTTATTGTAGATATTTTTTATTTAATTTGTTTGTATTATTTTATTATACATAGTTATTTTAGTGTAAAAATGGTTAAATTTTAAAAAAATTTAATTTAAAAAACGATCACATAAAATATAAAACTGCTAAATAATTAATTAATAAAGAGTTAATTTGAAAAAATGTGGACATCAAATTATGTATTCTCCTTATATGATGATAATAATAATAATAATAATAATAATAATAATAATAATAATAATAATAATAATAATAATAATAATAATAATATAGATTATAGATAACAAATGAGTCATTTAAGGTTTTATGTTTTATAATTTTTCTTTTTCTAAAACGTTTTCCTATGTTTTTATTAATTTTTTATCTCTTCTAATATATTATTTTTATCTTTGTTTTAAAAATTAAATGTTAATATTTTAAAAGAAATGGTCAATAATTAAAAATTTAGTATCAAACTTCAATTCATATTATTAAAAAAGTAGCTTATAATAAGATTTTATATCACTACTAAAAAAATACATATCTTTTCTAATTTTATTTTTAATTTTGTTTTCATAAAAAATATTTACAAATATTGTTATGAAAGATAATTTGCAAAAAATGACTATCATTTTTTTTGGCAAAATATTTTATATAAAACACTTTCACCGAAAAATTTGTAGACAAGACTCGAAAATTTTATAATTTTGTAAAAAATAATTATTCACAAATAAATTACATATCAATTAAAATTTTTTAAGAAATGACAAACACAATTTTTTTGCAAAATTTTTAATAAGTTTATAAAAAAATTATGAAATATGAAAATTATAGTTGTGTAACAATCATTTAATAATAAAAAAAGTAACACAATGACAAATTTATAATATTTTATGAGTTTTTTATGTTGATTGTATAATAATTGATGTAAAAAAGTATTATTTATCGTTCATTCATGTTATAAATGATGTTGAATGACGTTTTTATATTAGTTATTATGTAATCGACTTAGAAAGTGATTAAAATCTTCTTATAATTTTTTTATCCTAAACTTGTTGTTAAGGTACAAAAGAAAATTCGTATAAGTAGATACACATTTAATTATAATTTTAAGAATTTTACACAAAATATGTGTGATTTTGATGATGACAAATGAATAATGTTTTTGATTATTCTAATAAAATTACATGTATGCAAAGTTTACAAAAATGTATAAAAATTGAACAATCAAACATGAATCTTTGACAAACTATAGAAAAACCTTAGATTTATATACAACTTAGATTTTCAAAAACTAACATACACTTTTATCTAAAGAGTACATAAAATTTACTAAAAAGTGCGAAATTAGATTCCATAAGAAGAAATATTTAGACTTCAATATCTTTTTGGTGAAAAAAATTTTCTTGTCAAACACCAAAAAACCTTTATAATATAGTCAAAAGTGATTCTAAGTAGTTAACCATAAATGAAATAATAAATAAAGTAAACTAAAAACATATCATAAGCCAAGTCAAACATTAAAACTCACATAATTATAGTAAAAGTTGACAATCTTCAAGTCAACTCCATCATTTTTTTATTAAAATAAGTAAAAATACATTTATACAATTTATTTATTTCTTAACTAATAAATCTGTAAACAATATCACTTCACTAAAAAATATTAAAAAAATCATGTCAATATTATTTGATTATAATTAAGGTATGTTGAAAGAAGCTTATATAAAATATCTTAACATAAAAAATGAAATAATTCTGTATAAATTAAATTTATTTATACATAAACTAATTTTTGTAGGTTTTAACTTAGAAAAAATAAAAAAATAAAAAAATCATACCCTGCAGCACTATATATTTCCCTCTTCACTTGATGTTTTTTGTTTCTTCACTTCTTCTCTCACTCTCTTCATTTTTGGTTTCTTTAACCCTTTTTTTTTTCTCTCTCTCTGCATGAGACTGCGAATGTTTGAGGCTTTGATCTCATGTTCTTCTCTCTCTTCGCTCTGATCCTCTTCCAACCACGGTTGTGCTCCCATTCCAATTTCCATTTCTCTCTTTTCGTTCTCTATGTGAATCTGAATTCTCAATTCAATTTTATTATTTTATGATTGGATAGATTGAAATCCGAAACCAATTCATCGTGTTACACTGTGTGTATAATTGTTGCACGGAATTCACTTTATCGGGTCTAATTATTAGTTGTTTATTTAAATTTCTTTGTTTTGCTTTTCATCTGTGAATTTCAGGGACGCGGTTTTCCTTCAGTTTTTAACTCAGGTTCAGCTTCTCTGCTAGCAACAATAAGATTCATGTTTATAGGGAATTTGAACTAAATTCCTTGGGTTTAGATTTTAGCTTGAATACTCTCACGTCCTGTTTAGGTATTATAATTATTAATATTACGCTTATTTATTATTATTATTATTATTTTTTTTATTATTATTATTATCCGTATTGTTATTTACTAATAAGTTCCTTTCCTTTGAAAGAAATTTGGACGTGTTAAGATGTGAAGTCGCTGTTAATTTTGTTGAAATGTTGAAAGTGAAATTTGCTCTTTTGATCATTTTTTTTTTTTATTTTGTAATAATTATATATTGCTGTAACCAGCATCAGGCTTGTGGGGATAATGAATTCTGTGTTGTGGGTATGGTCTGTTGGTGAAATTTTTTGTTTTTCCATCTCCAACATAAAAGGCTTATGTTCCTCTTTGTATTTACTTTTTGTTTGGGTAAGAATGGTGAATATGATTTGAAACTGTGACAATCGTACTCGGTTTTATTTTGGGGTCTGCTTTCCTGGTTTACAGAAGATCATCAATAGTTTTGTGTTTAGACAGAAACTTGTATTGTTAGAACTTATATGCATATTGCTTTACTTGTCCTCTGTGATCTGCAATTTTATAAAAGGATCTGCTTGGATTTTGTGGTGCTTTTAGTTTTAATTGTTTCCCTTACCGTTTAAGGATTATGGTACCTCTGTTTTCGATGCACCTTATAAAGTTCTTTTCTGGTTTTCTTGTTCATTGTCTCGATCATCGAATATCACTCTACTTGTATATTGATGTGTAATATTACAATGTGGTCCCCCACACAAAAGTAACATCCGAGAGGAGTAAGAGAATGGGAGGGAATTTAGTGGACAGCTCCACAAATGTTTTTTAGCTTTTCTGTTTTTCATTTTCTAGTACTTTAATATGTGATTCACAAACTCATTGCAGAGACTATTATTTAGGAGATGGGTCAAATGACACATGAGATTGATGACAATGTGCATGGTCAGGATCAGACTGGGTCACAGTTGAATGACGATGGTAATGGAGGAGGTGTTGTTCTGAAGAAAGGGCCATGGACAGCTGCTGAAGATGTTATTTTGGTGGACTATGTCAATAAGCATGGAGAGGGGAATTGGAATGCTGTTCAGAAGTATTCAGGCCTTTCTCGTTGTGGAAAAAGTTGCCGATTGCGATGGGCCAATCACCTAAGGCCAAACTTAAAGAAAGGCGCATTTACTGCAGAAGAGGAGCAGATGATCGCTGAACTCCATGCCAAAATGGGAAACAAGTGGGCACGCATGGCAGCACATGTAAGCAGGCTGCACAATTTTTGTTGACTTTAGTTTTGTTTCATTTTGCTGTTTCTTTCACATTTTTCTAAAATGTATGAATTCTCTTTGCCATTGTTATCAGTGTGCCATTGTTATCAGTGTTGTGTACGCCATCCTATCTTCAAACAAGTGAACATCATATGACAGCCATGTCTTCTTTTTTATTGGTCTTGTCCCTTACAATATGAAACCAGCTTGTTAGATTTATCAATCTCAATTCCATTCAACAATAAATACACAGTCTAATGTGGCATAATACACTTTAGTTGCCATTTAGTAATATTCTGAATTTAACATAAAGCACTATGCATAACTGTCATTGAATACTGCAACAATTAAGTGTGACAAATCTTTGACAGTAGAGAACCTTGTAACTTTTTTCTCGATTGTTCTTGACATCATCATGTCTATTTTGGGAATGTAACCAGTTCTATGGTACTGTGTTCTTGATGAGACTTGTCTCTGAGCATCTATTTGAATTTTTTTCTGTCCATAAATCACTTTTAGTTCTCTCTTAGATATGAAGATAGACTAACATATTATTTTATTATCTTATTCATAATTTAGAGCATTAAAGTTGGAAAATAGCACAGATGTGTACGCTTATTACGAAAAATGTAACCTATGTCATGTCATGTTCTGGTTTTTTTTTTTTTTTTTGGTTGCTTCCTGTCTGATAAAATGTACAAGGTAATGTGCCAAACTGGGGAAATGACAGTCACACCAATTTTAAAATACATTCAGATATTTTGAGATTGCATTTATTGCAAATCAACTTGTGTATTTCTTTCCTTGCATATCCCATAAGATTTACATCAGAATTCAGTTTCTTCCTAACTTCCATCACCTTTTCATTGAGTCCAAATAACCATCATTCTCTCTTTTAAAAAGGATATGTAATCAGTGAGTCTTTGTTTAACATCACAATGCTGCTGTTGCCGGGTGGAACATGTAGATTACAATACTAGTATTTCTACCCGACACCACCCACCCAAAGAAAAAGAAATCAGTTAGTATAGTGACAGAAAAGATGTGTGAGAGATCAATGCTAATGAGTAAAAGGAGGAGAGTAATAAAACAAATGAGAACATATTTTTGTCAGAATTAGAAGCTGGAATTACCCCTTACAAATGGAATAGTAGGATAGCAATTGCTACACAATTTCTTTTTCTGTTAGCATTTTGATGTATTCATTTTCTCTTAGAATGATTGATTTCTTTTGTTTTCAGTTGCCTGGTCGTACAGATAACGAAATAAAAAACTACTGGAACACCCGAATGAAGAGGCGTCAACGGGCTGGCTTGCCACTTTATCCTCCGGAAGTAGTACTGCAAGCATTTCAAGATAAAAAGCATGGCCAAAGTACTGCTGAAATCAGCGAAGGAGATGGAGGCCACCAGGATTTCATGGAGAAAAACAATTATGAGATACATGATGCTATATATGACAGTCTGAAGGAAACTCAGGGAATCTTACCTTTTGTGCCTGAGCTTCCTGATATTTCTGCTAATAGCATTCTGACAAATGTTCTTGGTTCTCCTCCATACTGTAATTTCCTGCCATCCACATTACCTAACCATGATCATCTTCATGAGTCATCCGTGTCTCTTCTTGGTTCCAGTGAATTGAACACTAATGGGTTTTATCCATTTGACCACTTTAAGGATAATACTTCTGATAAGTTTGCAGAATCATTTGGATTGCATTCTCCCCTTGATCATGGTGCCTCCTCATATGGCTCAATTTGTTACAGCCATTCATTATCGAATGACAATTACTCTACTTCTAAGCTGGCTTCTGAGGCTATGAAGTCAGAGCTCCCTTCACTCCAATATCCAGAAACTGAATTTGGTAGCTGGGGTACCTCTCCCCCGCCTCCATTGAATGATTCTACTGACATTTTCATCCATTCTCCTCAACCACCTTATGCACTGGACTCAGGTTCTTCTTCATCACTCAGTCGTTGCTTCCTTAATGAATTTCTTTGTCAGCAGGCGAAGACTCTTGGTTATTCAAAGAATAATTGGCCTGAGAGTTCAAATTCGTCCGTTGCAACTCCCGTTGATAGAGCTGAGAGTTCAGCTTTGAATGTGTACGAGACAGAGTGGGAAGATTATGCTGACCCTGTATCTCCCTTTGGCGCAACTTCAATCCTGAATGAGCATCCTGTTGTTGGCACCAACGGAAAGCCATGGGATGGATGGGAACCTTTTCAGACCTTTAGTGGTTAGTACCTTCTAATGTGGTATGATAAGGATGATATTTGGAAAGCATTCACTATTTTCTGCACACATCCACATATATCTTTGACACTGCAAAACATATTTATTTTTAAGATTACCTATTTTATAACAAAGCTTAGTTTTGTCATGTCATGCACATTCTGGATCATAAAAATCTTGACTTGTCTTAAATCAATTAAGTAAAAAAATTTGTTTCCTCTAAAGTTGTCTCATTGGAAATTCATTACGAATCTTGATGAAAATAAATTCGGTGGCTTTTTCCCTTAATTCATGTGTTAAGTTTGTTAGTTGCAACAAATATACTGGGAAGTTGAGATTTCATTAGAAAACTCTGCAGGCAACAATGAGAAGTTGCAGTCAGTTGATCAGGTTTTGGCCCCTAAGAATGAAAATCAATCCATGTCTCTATTGAATCTCACTTGGCCAGATGTCTTGCTGGCCTCAGATTGGCACGAGCTGTATTCTGAGCACAACGGCATGAACCAAGCTGACATGATTGATGCTAGTGATAATTTCACGAGACAGTAAGCATGTGGTGACTAATGAAACTCATTCTTCAAGTACAGGAGATTGTTTTTTGCGTGTGGATTAACACGACGCTTTTTGCAATTGTCTGATTTCATTCAGAAAACTGCTCAGTATGTGATTCAAAACTTTCTATTATCCATTTATGTTTACTACTTAATATGGGTAATATATGTAACATCTACTGTTCTTTCTGAGAGTCTAATATGGGTGTGACTTGTGTTATCAAATACCCGGGTAGAGAAACTTGTTTCTTTCTCATAGCTTTCTATACTCTCTTTCTGTGTTACATTTATTGTGCACCGTCTTCAAACACTTCAAGACAAATTTGGAATGGCAATTGTCTTGCATTTTCCTTTTGGTTCCATTTCAAAGTGCATGAAGCTTTGATAGCTTTTGGATATTTTAGAAATCAGGTGTTTTGATAAAAACAACATAAAGATAGGTTCGGTTAACTCCCAATGTTAAATTTAGGATATTAACCATTTTCAAGGGAAGAATTGGTCAACCTTCCCACATCCCAAAACTTACTGTTTTAGAAATGTTAAGACTCAACCTAAAGCTTAAACCACAAGGCCAACCTTCCCACATCCCAAAACTTACTGTTTTAGAAATGTTAAGACTCAACCTAAAGCTTAAACCACAAGGCCAACCTTCCCACATCCCAGTCACACCCCTGGGGTTCTCCAAAAAGATGTAAGAAAAATCTTCACTTAGCCCATCAGCTAGCTCACGGCCTTTAGGCGTTTCCAAACCGCAGACTTAACCACCATTTTTCGGCCTTAAATGCCACCAAGACTTACCTTCTTAGAAGCTTAGTATTTTGCAAGTTGTGTTCTATATAGCACGAATACGGATACGGATACTAGACAAAGCACTACACACCCTTAGACTTGTGTAGTTTCCAAGATGTAGGATATCTATTTATGAATTGTTTAATTTAGCAACTAGTATTTTTATACTTGAAATCATTTATAAACAAGGTTAGTCAAATATAATGTCACCTGATATAAAAATCAATCTAATCCATTTATCTAATATCAAAAAGTGAAAAGTAATTATCATATAAGATTTTTTTCCTTATTTCTATAATCATACTATAAACTTATTGCATTTGTTCTTGGTTACATTGTGACGGAGTCATGTCTCAAAATTATGTTAGAGACAAACAAAATGTTTTTCAAATTAGATACTGCACCGATACATATTGTACGCATGTCAGAGTCCTATACGTGTTGGACACAAGAATACACCATTTATGAGGTGTGTTCGAGCTTCATAAGTTGTGCTGCACTTACAGTGGAGTTTTAGTGTACCTCTGCGAGCTTAAGTGGGTTTTAATCAAACCAGTGTTGTAGCATATTAAAACATATTTGAGCCGTAGAAAACATGCTCACCTCCAAATAAATTAACCGGAAACACCTTTTCTGGTTGGTGGCAGTTTGGTTCTTTTTTGAACAACAATTTGTTACTGAAATTCTGCAGAACTTGTGAAAAAGGTGAGATAAAGAGGTCAAAAGGTGGCCATGGTTATGGATTCTTCTAAACAGATTCAAACCCACATCTCATTTGCTTTCTCAAAATCCAGTACTGCCCCTTCAAAACTACTTTCCAACTGAATATATTATAGAGTTTTTCTTTCAGCACCTCCATTTGAGAAAAGTCTAAATTATGAGTTGAACACATGAAATTGGAAGGGTTTGAATCCTGTATCTCCTACTTTAAAATATATTAAAATTCCAACACTAAGTTTTGCTCGGATTGTCTGGGTATTACAAATTAGATTGAGTCATCTGTGAATTTTATGGATTAATAATGGTGTTATTGATTTAAATGAGTGTTTTGTGCTGTCTATTTTAAAATAAGTGTTCCAAATTCATTAAGGTTCATATTTTTCAGAAAATTTTCACAATTGATTTAAGTTTTCCAGAACACGACACACCTCCTTTCAAATTATTTGAGTTTCCATGTTTTCACAATCATTTATTCTATACGACCACATAATCAATTTAAATTTTAAATACCATTCATTCCACTAATACGTTTATTGACTCTCTTAAATATAATTTGTTAGTTTAATCAAGTTTCAAGTACATGATAAACTATGGTTTCTTAAATTCGTTCTTTATAATTTTTTGTCTATTGAATATTTTTAAAAATTATATTTTTCAATTGAGTTTCTATCTTGTCGCATTACTTTATGTTTGTGTTAATATTAAACAATGTAATTTTGTGGTTGATATAATTCATGACTATGTTGATGATGGAAACAAAAGTGAAATGATATTGAAAAGGTAGTGAAAACAAAAAGATGTTGAATGATGGTAAACGAAAATGAAAAGAAAACAAAAACAAAAACTTAAATACGGTATAAAACAAGGGTGAGATTTGTTGCAATAACATTTTATTAGAGTACAAAAAATACAAACATTTAAGTTTCTAAAGAGGCAACATGAATTACTTATACTAAATCATATGTTGTGTTGAGCAACGTGAATATCGTTCCATGAATCATAATTGTTAAAACACTCATAAATCATCAAATGAGTCTAAAGAAGATGTATTTTGTCAAATTTAGTAAAAAAAAATTATTTTTTGACAACTAGATTTTGATAACTTTATTTTATAACATAAGGTGATATCTTTTAAATGGTTTTTTATTTTTTCATTTTTTTTATATTATAAAATTATTTAAAAGATGGCATATCAAATTGTAAAAATAAGTAGTTAAAATCTAGTAGTCGAAATATCATTATCCATTATCCTTTAATAAAACAAGAAGCAATAGTAAATAGTAAAACGAGAAGCAATAGTAAAACGAAGGATGCTGGTCAAAAAATTAAAGGTCATTTCAAATATTTTGAAGAAAAGTTGGAGGTGCAGGAGAAAACACCCTTATGATTTTCTTGAAATTAAAGTGGCCTTTTGAGGAAAATTTCTATTGTAAATATCTTACGTCTGAATATCATGGAATATTTATTTATCTTCGGATATCATGGTTATGAAAATTTTATTTCCTTGTTTGATTCCACTTTCTTGAAATAAATTGAAAGGATGATTAGGTATTATGTTTTCCTCTTTTCGAAAATTTGAGAAAAAGAAAATCTAAACTTCAAACCGTAAGTAAAAGAAACATAAATGTATTAAGATTATAATAGAATAGAATCTATTTAATACTATACATATAATGCATTACGTTAGTAAAATATAAAGTGTTTTAGAGCATATTTTGTAATGTATGTAATCTTTTATGATACATTCATAATACTATGAGCATCTTCAAAACTATATATTCTAAATTATTAATGCATAATCTAAAATTGATAATACTTTACTGTCAATTCAAAATTATGTTTTAAATTATTAATACTTCATAATCAATTCAAGACTCTATATTTTAAAATACTATAATCTATAATCTAGATTCCAAATTATATAATTAGTCATATATTTCAGATTGCATAATTTAAAATAATGTCAGATTGTATCATCTTAAATTCAAAATATAGTTATATTTTATTTAGTCTAAAGTACAACCTAAAAGCAATTATAGATTACTTCATTTATAAACCATTATTAAAACAATAATTACAAGTTTTCATAAATAATAAATCTAAAATGTATTACTAGAAAGATGAATTGAGGCGAAAGAAACTCAATTATTTATATTAACGAACTCCATTGACATATGATGATTAATTAAATCCGATCTTTATAAAAAGAACATTGACTTGAAGGTTTGAAAATGATAAATTTATAAATATTAATTAACAAAGTTTCAATAAATTAATTCACAAATTAAACTCATAAAATGCATTCATAAACAACTAAAATACTTGGATTATTTTATTTTTAATAATTAATAAATCATATTTTTGTTATTACATTTGTTCTAGTAAAAGATAGAAAGTGATATTCATGCTTTTAAAATACAAATAAATATATATATATATATATATATATATATATTTATAAAAATTAGGGTTTAGGGTTTAGGATTTATTGTGAATATATTTTTTATTTTGTTTTATTGGACTCAACATTCTAATTGATGACTCCCACTTTCAATCTAAACTCAATTTTTTGAAAAATGATAACACGAAGCTGAGATAACTAAACAAACTAATTAAACTGGCAAGTTGACGTAGCCAAAAATAAAATATAACCACTTTAATAATCAATAATGGTTTCAGATTAAGTCCATTTTAATTTAGTTTCTAAACGTGTTTCAATGCAAAATCCACTAGTAAAGCAGACTTGTGTGCAATATGTTTAAGAACAAACTAATTTCAGTATTTAGTTTCTAAAAATGCTACAATTTTATTAAATAGTCATCAGTTAGAACCTCTGTCAAATTGAAAGATATGTATCATATATTTGATTAGTTGTAAGGAAACAGAAAGAACATAAATACAAACAACGAGGTTTCTATTTAGAGTAATTAAAGATAAAATGAAAAGGAAAAAAAGAGAGAGAAATAAATTAGCTACAGTATATCTAATAAAAAAAAAGCTCTTATTCAAATTATAAAGCTTTATCTAATCATAGTTAAAATTTTAAGGGTTAAATATTTTTAATCTCAAGTTTAAGTTAAATTTAGAATTAATCTCTATTCAAATTTTTTGATTAATTTAGTTTTACATCGTTTGACCCATTTTTGCTTAAATACTAACTCAAATATTATCATAAAACACATTTAAAATTTTAAATAAACTTAACAAAATTTGATTAAAAAAACTAAATCTACACATTTCTAAAAATAAAAGACTAAATTGGTCAAAAATTAAAAAAAAAAAACTAATTCAAAATTTCACTATTTCACTAAAACTTGAGAGACAAAAAACATATTTAACCCAAATTTTAAAGTAGATAACGCATTATAGTTTTATTGTAAATTAGAATTGGCACAATCAGTATTCATGGATCAAAGATTAAAAAGTTTATAAGACCAAAAAGATATAATATGGCTAAGAAGCTCACAATTTTGTAGATTATATTTTGATTAGGTATCTTAAATTTCAAAATGATTAAAGATTAAGTTTAAGACATTGTGTTTGAAATTGAGTTGAAGATAATATGGTTGAAATAGAATTGAAGATATTATGTTTGAGAATAAGTTGAAGATACTTTGGTCAAAAAACTATGTTGATTTAGTTAAGACTAAGTCATGTTAAACAGGTTGAAATTAAGCCATATATTGACAAAGGCCAAGTTGAATTTATGTTAAACAACAAAGAAATTTGAAGTTATTCCAATTGATAGAATAAAAATACTTTGACTGAAGCCAAATTATAGACACTATGATGGAAATCGAGCTAAAAATACTTCTTTTTTCAAGATCAAAGTAATCTAAACTGCAAAGTATGGTAACTAAAAAAAATGTATCATCAAATACAAGATGGCAACTTAATGACAATGACAGATAAACCAAAGTCCTGCATCAGATTCTGTCTCTTCAAAAGAATTGAAAAAGGGTATCATTATGTTCACAAGGTAAACAAAGCAAAAGTTAAAAACAAAAAGACAAAGTACTACAGGTATCGCACGTATACAAAGCACTCAATTTCTGATGGGTATCACAAACCCAATACATTTCTAAGGATGCTTCCTTCGATGACATGTTTAAAAATTACAGAACTATCAAGACATGAATGAGAGATCAGTCAATATACATGTTTGAAAGTGATGAATTTCAAGCATGCTAGAATACCAAGCCATTTTACCACTCAAGAAACAGGATTGACGTGACTACTTCCATATGTAAGAGCTCTCGATGTCCATCACAATCTTTATTATTTGTTACATACCTAATGCGCATTCCCTTCATATGATATGTAATCACGATGTTTCTTCTTGCAGCCTATACATTGTGATCTCCTGCTGCTTGAAATATCGCCTGTCCTCTTCATCAACCAACACAAGATTTAAAAAGTACTTCACACTGAATTTGTTATTAATGTTGCGATGAGTTGGTGTCAGCTCGTAAGGACTGAGGAACAGTCTGATGGGAATTGATTCACCTGTAAATACAATCACAACCACAAACAGTCTGTTTATAGTTTTCAATTTTAATCAGTGTCTATTTTATGAAGTAAAAAAACATTTAACCCATTACAAAATTATTATGTTAGGGCTTTAAATTGTTATTAATACTTTGGCATAAAAGATTTCACAAAAAACTGTAGTTGTCTATCGATTACTTGAGACAACCTTCTTTTATGTTGGCTTGAGACCCATTGATGTAAAGTTTTACAAGTTTTATATTATGATACACTCTCTTCCCCAGAGACATGCTCCGTCAAAGTTTGACAAGCTTATATACAAATATGAGATTTTATGCTTAACATGATCTTTTATTTTAAAGTTCAGTTAATACAAAAGAGGGAGTTGGTTTACTGGTGAAAGTATACGAAAACCTAGATGATATGTCTAAAGTATTTTTATGATATCCAGATTAATTTGTAAATAGAAAGTACAAAAGAATGTAACCCAATTTCAAAGCTAACCTACCTCTAACAGGAGCACCATCCATCAACTCAAATTTAGCCAATGTTTCTGTCTCAACATGGGTGTTGGTCCCTGACCCTGTGGATTCCCTACGCCTAATCTCGAGATCCATGTTTTTTATCTTGATTCTAACAAGTAAAAAGTAGATCTTGCCAATGATGACATCTTTCAGATGATACCTGAAGTGAAGAGTAGTACATACGAATAAGTATTTGCATGGCTCCCCAATAAAGTACGAATTAGATGACAAAAGTATCTTCTCTTCAAACAAATGCACAAAAGCTCTATGCAGTACTAAGATGTACAGACATTTCTAAATAGTAGCCCTGTCATGTCACTGTCATGTTGTGTCCTATAATTTGTAAAATTTGTTGTACCCTAGTGTCCGTATCGTATTTTTGCTTCCTAGATGCAGTGTAATTTTTTGACAAAAATATCTTTGGCGCAGATAACTGCTAAATTGTTCTAGGTGTTTCTATTATAATCCATAGGCTTCGTATAAACAGAAAAACAAATACATAGGTCTAAAAGAAAAAGGTAACATAATGCATATATTTCATACTGCAAGCTATGAACAGAAACTCCGCAGGATACAGATAGGTACATAATTAAGATAAACAACCACACAATTCCAGTCAAATAGCCAATTAAATTTTCAGCTTACTTGCTTTTATTGTATTCAAATTCAATGTGTAGACAATCTTCGATTCCAACTTCCATCTGTACAAGGTATAATACCATGAAATACAATAACGAAATGGAAGTAGCCAATAACAAAGTTCAGGTAAGGCACACAAGGAATAAATTTTATTAAGAACCCTTATTCCCAATACTGGCAGCGATGTGTTTTCAGAATCAAGAACATGGCACAGACAGTAAATGACTCCCCTCTGAACCCCTCTTCCTATTTCTATACAACATCAGCTTCTTGACTGACTAAGTAGACTAAAGTAACTGTTAGGGTATGACCTCCTATTAACAAAGGTCTATGAAATAGGAAAGAAGGGAAAAGGAAAATACACCTAATTGTTTTAATTCAAACAGCTGTAAGATCTGTTAGTAGTTAAGTTTGTTGTCGTTTTCAGGTCTATTAACAAAGGTCTATGTATAGGTGCGTTTTCAGGTCTTGGGTGTGTCAGAAAAATTAGTGATTATTGGGAGGTTTTCTGAACCCTCAAAATGCCAGCAGTATGGTATATCTGCACACTTTTGAAACTTCTATACAAACTCTTTAGTTTCTTTGTTTGAGTGCTCTTTTCCTTTTTGATTTTCTGATCCAGTTTCTATAAGTAACCCACTAACTGACTAACTCATCCCTTACTGATTAACTAAGGCCACTCAGCAAACAGAGCTATCACGATTCACACTAACTACATGCACCAGCAGATACTTTGGCGAAAGGTAATTCAAAGACAATGGTTGACATTGATGCCATGGCTTCACTTTATCATTGTTCCTGAGTCATTATTGGTTTTGATTGATTGAAAATTGTGAAAATAAATACCACAGTTTGTAGCAACGGATATGTGCTAGACAGAATTAAAATTTAATTACCACATAATTATGCTCACCTTGATGCTATTGTTAATTTCTGGAGGTGGAGAATAGTTCCGAACCTGACAGATTAAGAAAAAACTATAAGTTAACGAAGAAAGTATATTCACATATACAAACTTATTTTTTAGATGGGGGAATAGTGTACTCATGTGAACTATATACTTTTACAACCACATCCAGCACAATATTGTCCATGAATGTAATGATTTGATAAAACAACAATAAATTCGATATCAGAGATCACAAATCAGAAATTTTATTTACTGAACGAGAACATACCACGAAATCCTGGTATTCTATTATGCTTCCAGCATAGCCCCGATTAATGGTCACTTTCAGTACATACCTGGAAGTTGAAAATGCAAAAAAGCATAAAAAAATAAATATTTCAGAGACTATAAACAAAAAGCGAACTGAAAAGTCCATGGATCTACAAGGTATCTTACCTAAGCCTCACATTCACCCCATTATAAGTTTCATATGGCATTTCAACAGTAGAAAATTCAAATGCATATGTTTTCCTCTCATAAATTTCTCCAGGAACATCCAGTTCTCGTACTGCAAAACAGTAAAAAGAACATATGTTATTTCACAATAGTAAAACTAAGCATCGCATGGGTCACTGATTGTACTAAATGAAAGGCTGACTAGCACCAGGAAGAATATTTAAATTTAAGAATGGAAGTGGCAGAAAACAGCTGATTACCGAGGGAAGTAAAGTCATAAAAATTTCCTCTGTCAAAATACATTTCTGCACAATGAAACAAAATTGAAAATGAACTTGTTAGTAAGAAATTAGAAAAAAGATAAAGGACATAACAAAAACTATTCCCAAAGCAAAAACGATGAATGGATAATTTTTTCTTTGCCAGCCATCATTACCAGCAAAAAATTTAACAGTTACGTACATCATTGTAAAAATAATCTTCAAGTGCTCAAATTTGATATAAGATTATCAATGTCAGGACAATCACAACAGTTTCAGGTGCAGATGCTCAAGAGAATAAAGGGTGGTAAAAATCCAAAGAAAACAAGTTCCATAAACTATTTTGAGAAAACTGAAATGAAAAAATTCAATTAGGAAATCTATCTTTCTGCTGTACATGTTTAGGACTGAAAGTGTTCTGTATAATAATTCATTTATGTTTCCTAAGATTATAAGAAAATACCGAATAAAATTTCAGAGTAGCATGCATCGTCAATGCCAGATTGATTTTTAAATGATTCTAGACTCCTTAAAGGTATGAAGGTGAATTACATCGAGAAAATCACACATCTATCTTACATGTCATGCAAATCTGATAGACAACGTAGAATGCCTAGGAGTTATAATCGTAATTGAACATTCAATACATGTGATACAAAAGGACAAAGATAGTAGATAATGAAATTATATTTTAGGGTAAATGGAGAATCATGCTTTGAATGGTAACTGACAAGGTAAATTCCTTTATGCAAGCGGATCAAAAGTCCACAAAGAACAACAGAATTTTTCTATCATTATCAGTTTCATCACTTAGATACAGACAAAAGATTTCTAAAGAGCAATTCATTCTACTTCTTCCTTTTGTTTTCTTCCATTGAGATTTTCAAGACATAACACATTGAAGAATCAGAGAGATTAGTCAAGTACGAACCTATCTGTCCAAGGAGCTCAACTTTTATACCATTGTGATCAATCTTCTTCCCTTGCAATGGTTCTACTGTAATCTAAAAATGGCAGCAGATAAAATAATATTCAACGCAGTGAGGTAGACAATATATCAAAAGTTAATGAAAAACACCATGTGTTTAAACTTAAACTCAATGGTCAAATATTACGAACGTCAAATAGAATACCTTCCCAGCAATGTTTTCTTGACTTTGGAAAAGTGGGACTGTAACCATTTGACCATTTTCCTTTTTAAAGGGAACCTAAAAAACCCACAAAGAGAAAATCAACCAAAATTAGCATATAGGACACTACAATGAACAAGGAAAATCAAAGCTATTGAAAGATCACAATTCCTCTCCCACCACCGTGAACCATCACAAGCATCAACCTTTGCCTTTTGCAACATTATTACAAAATGCAATTGCCACATTGTGAAGTATACCACTATTTATAAAAACAAAATAAAAACGGTTGCTTACCTGCTTCCGGTTCTTCCCATCGTTAAACGAGATCAAGACATTACACGCAGGTTTGAAAGCTCCAAGCAAGTAATTCTTTATATATATTTTTTTTCATTTTGGTTCCCCAAAAATAAGCATAAGAGTCATCACCATCACCAAATCAAGTGAACCAAGGTTAGACAACAACCAACGGGAACATAACCAAAACATAAACCCCAAGAAAACAAAACTCACCATGGTGCTCAAAATTCAGTATTCTTCTTTTTACCTCAGTGCACACACCAACACCTGTGAAGCACAAATCCATTAAATTAAAACCATTCACACAAAAACAATGCTCCTGATTCACAGATCTTCACCCGAAAACCAATCAAAATGATCACACTCAAACCCCTTTTCATCTAAATTATCTAGTTCTACCGTTATTCCCATCTCAAAACTTAAAATACGAAATCTAACGAAATTGAAGAGGTACCGTGTGCGCTATTCCACGGATCAACAAAAGGAAACGGTGGAGGAACTGCGATTATCTGGTACTTCGTTTGATTTGGTGAGAAAGCGATGAACGAAACGCATAATTTGAAAGTGAATCAGAAACTCCGTGAGCCCTAACAGTGAAACGAGAGAGGTAGAAGAAGTAGCAGAATCGCGTCTTCTTATTCTTCTGCGTTTCCAAGACCAAAACGCATTGTCGTTTCACTGACGCTTTGTGTTGTGTTGTGTTGCGTTTTCTTTCTCCCGTTCACCTCTGCTCTGTACCATTTGGACAACAAGACCAAAATAATAGTCATATTTTTTTGTAATGAAAAAATATAATAATTGAATTGTTACGAATTTTTCTATATTCTTAATTTACATAATATATACTAGCGTAACACAGGCGCTATCGCACCTGTGTGTATATATTTTTTAAATATACGTGATATTATATTAGTAGGTGATAATATGATAATGTTATTAAGTTAATATATATATATATATATATTAGAATTATATTTATTAAAAATAAAGTGAAATATATCAGAACAGATAAAAGAATAACCATTAATAAATAAAGAAGAAGTAGAGACATCTGATTTTATAAAATTTTTGTAAAAGTAACGGTCAATTTTAAAAAATTTAAAAAATTGTTATATTTAAAGGGTAAAATCGGTATTTTAAAAAGTGGACACAAAAAGGGAATCCCCTTTATATATTGTTATAGATATATATATATATATATATATATAAAAGTTTTCTTTTTTCTAAAAGACAAAATTTGCTGCGACATTTCATGTCTTATAGCATGTGGACAAATTTTTTTTGTTTATTTTTCATTGATTTGAGTAGTTATGAAATTAATTAGTCCTATGTAAAAGAAAACTCTGAAAACCAAATGTATTTAGATAAATTTAAGAAGTGTAATTATTTTCTGTTACTCTTGTAGTTTCATCTCTTATATAATTCTTTTATTTATTTATTTTGCTTAATTTAAAATTGTGTTTTCTTAAAATTACTTAAATAAACATTTTTTAATTATACAGTCGACATCAGCATAAATTTCTATTCGTTTAAGTCTGCATCTCATCTAAATTCATCTAAATTCACATTTGTAAAAAAAAAATCCTCAAACTAATAATTTGTGACTTTATTTTCAGAAAAAATTATCTGAAATCATTTAATTTTATATTTTGTTAAAAATTGATATATATATATATATATATATATATATAAAATAAAATAAATTATCTTATAACATATCTTTTGTATTTATTATATATCTTATTTCTCTCGTATTTTTACAATTTTTATAAATTCTCAACACTAAATAATGCAGACTTAAAACTAAATACAATTTAATATTAAAAAAATGTGATTATCTAGAACGCAAGTGTAATGTAGGAACACTAGGTAAGGTGTATCATATTTATTTCCACATTAATTTACTTGATAAAATGATACTGACATGAATGTTTGTGTACTTTAAAATAGTTTATTATCCCTTTTATTTGGTATTTTTGGAATTGTAACTAAGAAATATTTTTCTTAATTTTGTGGTGTAAATAATAACAATTAGACAGAGTCAAATAGGTTTTTTTTTTTTTTTTTAAATCCCAAATCAACTACACAAAAAGTCAAACATGAAAAGGGGAAAACAATTTTTTGGTTAACATATGTGGAGAGAGTATAGAATTTCATTTACTTTGACCTTCCAATACCTAAAAGTCATAAATAGTCAACACTACTTATAAATTACTTTTGAAAATATATGAAAGTTGAATTTTATGAGAACACTTAGGGTGTGTTCCTTTGTGTAGATGGACATGGGGGAGAGTGTGAAGATGGATTTGTGTAGATTTATGTGGATGGATATTTGTGTTTTTTTGAGTGGATTTAGAGGGTAAAGTGAGTGGATTTGGAGATAATTTTTATGAAAGTTAGTGAAAGATTTGATTGATGTGATAGATAAAATTATATGTTAAAATAGATATATTTATTAAGTTACCATAATACCCTTGTGTAAAA
>Ga0214542_1005258_pt1 | contig 24835 bp, 15 predicted proteins | sample CNSS1metaG_FD_160096 | JGI IMG/M metagenome (GOLD analysis project Ga0214542, IMG submission 160096) | Root nodule microbial communities from cowpea collected in UCLA plant growth center, Los Angeles, California, USA - CNSS1 | ecosystem: Host-associated > Plants > Roots > Nodule | place: USA...
TGGTAAATATTAAATGTATTTCACTACCAAGTGAGATTGGAGAAAATTACTTTTTTTTCTTTTTAAGAATGGAAGGAGAAGATATAAAAAATGAGGGCAGAGATAATAAGTTTTTTCTTAACTTTTGTTTTTCTTCGTAAAATAACAAAATGAAATTAGATAAATGTGAGAGATAAATTCAATATGTGAAAAACTAAAAAGACAATTAAAATAGAAAATAAAAATTATCTTAATAATTTATTTTCTTTATTATATTTGATTTTATATTTTACAATTTATTAACATTAAAAGTTATACTCTATAATAGAAATAAAAAATACCTAATTTTATTTTTATTAACTTTTCAATATACTATTATCTAATTTAAAAAAAATATGTATTTAAAACAATTAAAAAATAAATAATTTAACAAATTTTAAACATACATATAATTTTTAAAAAAATTAAAAGATTTAAAATATTAAAAGAATGAAAAAGTTTTGGGGGGGGGGGGGGGGGGGGGGGGGGGGGGGGGGGGGGGGCGTGGCCTCTCCCTGCCTCAAGTATGCTCCGCCATTGGCAGCGGGACAATCAATATGAAGATGCAAAGAAAGAGAGGAGACATATGGTAACCGCATCAAGAGAGATCATAAGTGGAAAAATATAAAAGCTTAATTAGGAGAACAATTTGGAGTGCCTTTTTTATTTTTTTTCGTGTCCTTCGTGACATATTTTATTTATGGATTTTTCTACATAGTCTTATAAAAGGGTTAGCATCTTAGGTGCTCTAGTATTAAAATATTTTTTACTGCTAAAAAATAAAAAATAGTATGTAAATAAGAAATAAAATATAATTTAAATCTTACTTATACATTAAATTTTAAATAATTTATCATCTGAAAAAAATTTTAAAAATATATTTTATTTAAATAATTTAAAATTTTAAAAACCTCGTATAAAAATATATTATATATAAAAAATATATATATATATATATATATATATATATATATATATATATATATATATATATATATATATATATATATATGTTAAACTAACACATTTTCTCATCCTAAAAAAAGTTTATAACTTTGAAGTTCTTAATATTTAGATAAAATTTGAAATTTTATAAATTAAAGTAATAAAATACTCTAATTGTTTAAGTATTCTAGTATTAATAAAAAATGAATATAGTGTACCATAGTCATTATATCGTTAATTTCTAACATTCTGTCCTCTTCCAATTAAATGACAAACGAAATCTAAAAAGGAACATGATAGTTTTTATCTAAGAAATTTCGAAACATAATAAAGAGGTGATATTTAAATAAGGGAAGAAAAACTCAAAGAAAATTTGTGGTAATGCAAATGTGCGCGCACGCACACACACACACACACACATATATGTGTGTGTGTGTGTGTGCGCGCATACACTTTTGCATTACCACAAATTTTCTCTGTGTTTGTTTTTATATATATATATATATATATATATATATATATATATATATATATATATATATATATATATATATGAAGTATCTCAGATAACATTCTCTCATATAATGATTGAAACCAATGCTCAATTCAATGCTTCAAATCACCATGAGATAAGTCTCTTATTTTTTTTTTGTAGTTAACCCTGAGTATCTATACTCTATAGATACCATGCAAGTGTTATTCTAGCTTGCATGGACAATGACTGTGACAAATTCAACACTCATCAACTTTAATTTATAACATGAACACCTCAACAAAGAAGTGGACGATGTTGATTGAAGTTGGAATGAAAATATCAATAACATGCTAAAATGAGACAGTCAATATGAAGATGCATCGGTCAACATCAAGGAATGCAAGGAAAGGAAGTAGGCATATGTCAACTACATTGAGAGGAACACAAGTGGGAAGATGTAGAATCTTAATCAGAAGAAGGGCATTTGGAGTGTTATGATTTATTTTTTTGTTCTTTATGAAATCCTTTATTTTGGGGATTTTTGTAAATAGTCTTTTAAAAGGGTTAGCATCCCAAGTGCTATAATACTAATATGTTTTTTCTTGACAAAAAGAAGTATGTAAATAAGAAATAAAATATAGTTTAAAGTTTATTGATAAACTAAATTATCTTGTGGAAAAAAATTGAAAAATATCTTTCATTTAAATAATTTAAAATTTTAAAATCTTTGTTTGAAAATATATTTTATTAACAATGTAAATAAGTTAAACTAACACATTTTGTCATACTTATAAATTATTAAATTCTTAATATTTAGATAAAATTTGAAATTTTATAATTTAAAATATTTAAATGGTCTGATTGCTTAAGTACTCATATTAATAAAAGTTAATGTAGTGTGTCATATCTATTATACGGTTAATTTCTAACATTTTCTCTAAAATGCAAATAAATGACAAACAAATCAAATATGGAAAAGAAATATGATCTTGGAAATATGGAAACATAGAAATGAGGTAATATTTAAACATTTAAATATGTAAAGGTAGACTTAGAGAAAATTGATTGTATGGCCCAAATGCATGCATGGATATGAATGAAATACAAACTATAATCCGACATAACATTCTCTCTCATAATGATTGGTATCAATAGTCAATTCAATGCTTAAAGTCACTATGAGATAATTTTGTTATTTTTCTTGGAGTTAATCCAGAGTATCTATACTCTATAGATAACATACAAGTGTATTCTACCTTACAAGGACAATGACTGTAACAAATTCAACATTACTTAACTTTAATTTATAAAATGAGAACCAAAACATAGAAGTGGATGATGTTAATTGAAGCTGGAATGAAAATATTTGCAACATGTTGTAATGGAAATTAATATGAAGATGCACCAATAAACATCAAGAGTATGCAAGGAAAGGAAGAGAGCATATGACAACTGCATTAAAAGGGACCACAAGTGAGAAGATATAGAAGCTTAATTAGAAGAACATTTGGAGTGCTATGATTTATTTTTTTGTTGTTCATGTAAACTTTTATTTTATAAATTTTTATAAATAGTCTTATAAAAGGGTTAGCATCCCAAATGTTCTAATACTAATATATTTTTTGCTGACAACAAAAATTATGTAAATAAAAATAAAACTATAGTTTAAAACTTACTTAAAAATTAAATTTTATTTACTTTATCATGTGACAAAAAATTTAAAAATATACTTCATTTAAATAATTTAAAATTTTAAAAACTTCGTTTGAAAATATCTTTTATTAACAAATGTAAATAAGTTAAATTAACACATTTTGTCAACCTAAAAAAAATAAAGTGTTTATAAATTATTAAATTCTTAATATTTAAATAAAGTTTGAAATTTTATAATTTAAAATATTAAAATGGTCTAATTGTATAAGTAAAGGTAAAGTCAGAGAAAAATTATTGTATGGCACAAATACATGCATGGATATGGATATAATATAAACTATCCAACATAACATTTTATCTTCTATAATGATTGGTACCAATGCCAGTTCAATGCCTAAAGTCACTATGAGACAAGTCTGTTTCTTTCCTTGGAGTTAATCCAAAGTATTTATACCCTATAGATAACATAAAAGTGTTATTCTAGCATATAGGGACAATGACCGTAACAAATTCAACATTTCACAACTTTAATTTATAAGATAAGCACCACAATAGAGAAGTGGATGATGCTGATTGAAGCTAGTATAAAGATATCAATAATATGCTGCAGTGGGACAATAATATGAATATGCACCAACAAACGTTAAGGGATGCAAGGAAAGGAAGGAGGCACATGGTTAGGACTCGCTTAAGGGTAAAACAACTAAAGCCACTCACTTTATGCTTCTAGTAAAAGAAGACCTCAAAAAAAATTTACTACTAATATTTCCCTATGAATTAATTAATTATTTTTAAAAAGAAAACCTCAAAAAAATATTTTTGTACTAATATACCTATATTAAAGCAATTATAAAATTATGTTTGAGACAAAAGAAAGGCCACAAATGAATATTTTATTCCTAGTAGTATTGATCTATTAAATTAATTATAAATTTATATTTGAGAATAAAATTTAATTAAATTATTATTAGTGCATGTTAATTTTTTTTGGCATTAAAAATGATAATTAGTGAGTTAAAACCTCTATTTAGTTAATTATAATTTTGTTTACAAAGAAGACAATGATTAACTATTTTTATTGTCTTATAATTTATTTTATTTTTTTATCTTTTTTATTTCTTTGTGATTTCTCTTGTCTCTTCTTACTCTCTTCTCTTCTATCTCTCTTTCCTTCTAATAGTCGTTTTTTAGGGTTTTGACAAATTACATTCCTTCAATCTCATATTGCTCGTGTGAATCAATTTTTCATCCTCATTTTTGGTTAGTATGTTTTTTCTTTTTATTTGTATTGTTGTAGTTTTTATTCTCTTTTGGATTTGTACTAGACTTAGAAATGTGTTTCTTTTGTCCAATTTTTTTTTTTGGTACTTTTCACTTACGAGTTTTAAAAGTTTTTCTTTTTGCATATATATTGACGAGGAACTGAAATTTTCCTACAAAACTATTAGTTAGATTATGGGTTAGTCTTTTGGTAGATAATAGATTAATTGAAGCATAATTAAAAATTAGACTTTTTTTAGAAAGATAATAAGTTTAGGAAAAAAAAAATACTTACTATCGAGTTGAGAAGAACCCAAGTTTTGTGATAAATGTATTAGACGCAAAAAGAAACAATTTGATGAAAACATTGAGAATAAAATTGTAAAATCTCTTCAAGAATCATTTAGAATTGATTACTTTTTGTATATGATAGATAAAGAAATTATCACACTTCAAAGTAGATTTGAACAATTTAAAATATATGAAGACATTTTTTTGTTTTTTATTAGTGTTAAAAAATAAAAGTCATTGGATTTACATTTTTGAAAGAAAAATGCTTAAACCTTGAAAAGTCTTTAGAACATGATAATTTGTTGAATAGTTATGTATTTGATTTATTTTCATAATTAAATATCTTAAGAAAAATTATAGGTTTGAAAAATGATAAACCAATTGACATTCTTAATTACTAGGTTAAACACATGTGCGATAATGTACACATTTTTTAAATATGCATGACATTATATTAGTAGGTAATGATATTGTAATTTTATTAAGTTAATATATAAAATAAATTTATATTTATTAAAAATACAGTGAAATGAATGGAGAGAAGATAAAAAAAATAACTGTTGATGAATAAGGAAGAAAAGAAGGAGAGAAGGTTATAGATATAAAAAGATTAGATTCTTTACCAAATGCATATATAACTTATAGAATAATGTTAACAATTTCGATGTCAACAATGTCTAAAAAAATATTAAATGAATTAATTTATTATATATTGAGGAAGAAATGTTAAATGAAATTAATAATGACAATTTAATAAATAAATTTGCATAAAAAAACTCAAAAAATAAATTTTAAATAAAATGTCTCATTTTTTAAGTTTACTTGAGGTCTCCTAAACTCGTGAGTCGTCCCTGCATATGATAACTACATTGAGAGGGATCACAAGTAGAAAGATGTAAAAGCTTAATTAGGAGAGTATTTGGAGTGGCATGATTTTTTTTTATCCTTCATGAAATAATTTTTTTTTCTTATGGATTTTTGTAAATAATCTTGTTAAATGGTTAACATCTCAAATGCTCTAGTATTAATTTATTTTTTACTGATAAAAACAAGTATGTAAATAAGAAATAAATTTTTAATTTAAATCTTACTTAAAAACTAAATTTTGATTAATTAATCATGTGACAAAAGTTTTAAAAATAAATATATTTAATTTAAATAATTTAAAATTTTAAACACTTCGTTTAAAAATATATTTTATTCAACAGATGTACATAAGTTAAACTAACACATTTTGTCATACTAAAAATAGAAAGAGTTTATAAATTTTAAATTCATAATATTTAGATAAATTTGAAATTTATAATTTCATGTATTAAAATATGGAAAGGAACAGGATTATCCGGAAAATTTAGAAACACAAAAATGAGATAATATTTAAATAAGGAAAGATAAATTCAAGAAAATTGTTTGTATGGTAGAAATGCATGTATAGATATGATTGACATATAAGTTATCTAATAGAACATTCTCTTATATAATGATTGATACCAATGCCAAATTCATTACTTAAAGTTACTATGAGATAAATCTGTTGTTTTTTTTGGAGTTAATCCATAGTATCTATAATATATAGAAAACATATAAGTGTTATTCTAACTTTAGGAAAGTGATAGAGACAAATTCAACATTTCTCAACTTTAATTTATAAGATGAAAACCATGACAGAGTACTGGATGATGTTGATTGAAGCTTGACTGAAGATATTAATAATATGTTGCAATGTGACAATCAATATGAAGATGCATCATACTCATGGAATGTAAGGAAAGGAATGAGGCATATGGTAGTAACTGGATTCAAAAGGACCACAAATCAGAAGATGTAGAAGCTTAACGAATAACATTTGGAATATGATTTGCTTTTTTGTCCTTCATGAAATATTTTATTTTTGTAAATAGTCTTGTAAAAGGGTTAACATCTCAAGTGCTATGATATTAATATATTTTTTGCTGATAAAAAAATGTTAATAAAAAATAAAATTATAGTTTAAATCTTACTTATAAATTAAATTTTAATTAATTTATCATGTGTCCAAAATTTAAAAAACTGAAGTTTCAATCTAGCAGGTCAACTAGGATATTATGATTATCCTGAAATCAAACGTACACAGCCCAAAAATATTGACACAGTAATGGACCAAGGAGTAAGTGGATGCCCAAAGGTACTTTAAAATATACAGAGAAAATCCTAACTGAAGAAGGTTTGAGCAATCACTAATCCTCATCGAGCATGGTATAATCTTCTACTTCAGTTTCTTTATTCGTTTTGCGCATTTCATCGATCTCAATCAGTAACAACGGATCTTGCACCAGCTTATCTGCCTGCAATATCCTTGGGCAACCTGACAAAGATCTGGTTAAAGAGAAACAGTGGAGGCATAGGATTCATGTAAAGGTTCAGACAGACAGCAATGATCTACCTGATATTGGGCATCGACCACGTTGTTGATTTGACTTCAAATATTGCATAATTACTTTCTTTTCATAAATGTGCCTACAATCCATGCTGCATCAATGAAAGGGAACCATGAGTAACATATACTATATCATCATCATCTTCATAAAGCATCACAATATTTGTTCTTCCCATTAGTTGTTACAGTTCAGAACAAAATAAGCCATCTTCAGACTTCAGAGTCAATTCTCAATAATAGTCTGCTGTAGTATCAATAACCATTTTGTTTCTCATAACGTGCCTTGGCGCTAACATAAAGGGCATCTAAGATTTAGCTGGTCAGCCATGTCACGAATCCTTAACCCCACTAAACTCAACCATATACAATGAGAGAACTCCTGCCAGCTAAAATTTGAATTTTTCATTTCCATGTTTACATGATTCCAGGAATTGTAATGAACTTCCTACATACAGAGATGTGGTATGTATTTATGGACAAGTGATGCTGAAAATTAAATAAATACGAACTCTGAGGAGTATATATGGTAAGCACAGCCGAAGACTTGTTTCTCAAGCATGAATTGTGATAAAATTGCAACTCAAACTCTAATAACTTCTTATAACATCAGTTATTTTATTTGGGTGTTCAGGCCACGGCTGTGAAAAAACGCAGCCAAATTGATAATTAGAAAGAGGCAAACATGTGTTTCTTATTGATTTGCATGTGGATTTTTCAGACTTAAACCTGAAGCCAAACCCATTTATCTCCTGGATAAATCAGTAGCACAGTTTTTAATGAGTCCATAGTCCACCAGATAGCTGACTTAACATGCTCAATATGCTACCTTTCAACAAGAATTTTCTGAAAATTTAGACTAAATCTAGAATATAGCACTTTTAATTTTGCAATCAATTTTGTCACCATATACCTAGGATTTTTTTTCCTGTTTACCCATTCTGCCTAACAAATGACATGCATACATTCCAAATATACACATATGTCAAGAAATAAAGTTGTGACGGAAAAACAATTCAGTCAAATAAAGTATGTAAACGTTAATTAAAACAAAAACAAAAAAGCTGTAGCTCAAACTACAAACACAGAAGAAAAACATTAACAGAAACAGGATGGTTCATATGTTACCTGCGAACTGGCTCTACAAGCTCAGTGATAGGCTTTCCAGTCAATGGACAACTAACATTTAAAATATTAGACTGCGTACTGGTCATTATAATATCCTCTTGCTCTTCCCCTGGCATTGGCTGTCCCGCATGATGAACATTCTAAGGATCCAGATAAACAAGCAAATTAGATTTGTTACAATAATCCAGTTAACACTTCGCAGAAGGGACTTAGTAAAGTCTCAGTAGGCAGTATTATGATAATATCACAAAACTTACATATTAAAAAGGATCATGGAAGCACAATATTATATAAACTGAAATGCATATTAAAACGTAGAAATTGTAAACCAGTATTTACTTCTTCTCTCTCCTTCCTGTCTCAGTATATAAATACTGGTGGGTGTGAAAAAATTATATACGAATAGTGTATGCTAATTAAATCATTTTAACTAGTATCTAGTGGCTCCTCAAAATAATTGTTGTCAAGATCACCACTGTCAAGAAAAAGTTGACAAAAATATTAGTTGAAAGAGAAATGTCAGCAACAGTCAAAGTAATATGCTGCTTAAAACATACTCTTTATTATTGACCAAAATTTATTGAAAATTATGAAATTGTGTAGGTTCCACTTCCTAGTTAATAAGATCCACTAGTGATTTTGTATTTTCAAATTAAGTTTAACCAATGATAGAGTGTGAAAGAAGGAATGGATTAGAATGCGTGTCACTAGCTCTCATGCAATTGTAAATAAAGGATTCAGCAAATTACATTAATGGGAATTCTTACCAGAGACAGCAGTTATATCTCTATCATTGGCAGCAATAAAGACAACACTCTATTCACTAGATGAGTAGTAGATTTCCCAATCTTTAAATTCAATCACCACTACTCATTGCATGAACAAGATATTTGAAAAGAAATGACACTACACTATAAAAATAGGGAAGTGCATTGATTACTAACCAAAAATAAGAAATAAACGAAATAGTTAATTTTATCCACATGATAAAACAAAACAACATACCCACACAGCTTCCTTAAACTGGCGTATTAAAGGATGTTTAGGAAGATCTGAAGATTGGTTGGCCTTAAACTCGGAAAGCTCATCCTCAAACAGCTTACTAAAATTAGTGAACTGCAATTGGAACAAAAATAAGATAATTAGATTCCAAATTATAAGTCATAGCATGCAAATATTAATAATAAGAGGAACTAAACAAAAGGTGTTAGCTTCGGGAACCTCTTCTCCAGGTTGGTATCTGTTGGAAAAAACTTGAACCGCGGAAGAAAATTGCACACTTAGTTCAGATAACCCAACTAACTCAATAACCGCATCTTCAAGCTCCTTCACCTGAAATAATCTTCACATTTCACTCTAGTTCATGAAATAATATCACCAAACACAAAGAAGTTGAATGGTTGAAAAAGAGAAAAACCTTATCAGGGAGGTTGTCTTTCTCCAATTGAATTGCGATGTCCTTCATCAGAAGCACGGTTTTTCGGATATCCTGAAAAACCCTAAAAAATGAGTGACGAGCAATGAGAAGCGGTAAAGAAAAGGGGAAGGCTGGGAATTAGTTACGGCGATTAGCGGCTGAGAGTCGGAGCAGAAGGTGGAAGCGGCGTTCTTTATTCGTGCAGCGACGCCACCGCTGCCATGGGAAGTTGACGCCATTCTCCGACGAGATGGAGGGAATTTTGGAGGGAGAAAACACAGCGTTCCTTCAAGGCTATGACCGTTACTTTTATTTATTTTATCAGATTAATAAAGTACGTAACATTTTACAAATATCATTCAGAATCTAATTAAAAGGCACTGAATTGACAATTTTTTTATACAGTTATTTAATCGTAAATTAATATATATATATATATATATATATATATATATATATATATATATTATAAAATATGTAATGAAATACTTAAATTCTTAATAATTTTATTTTAAATTCAGACAACAACTCATAGTATAAAAAACTAAAAGAAATTATACATATAATAAAATCACGTAAAATTATTTACTTTTACGATTTAATAATACTTTTTCTATTATAACGGTTACTAAAAAAATAAGTTTTTTTTTTTTTTATATTTTACTAAAGCAAACACTTGCACCTGTATTTTCAAATATAAATATAAATATATATATATATATATATATATATATATATATATGACATTTATTAAATTTAAAAATTTAATTATTTTTTGTAACACCACAAGAAAATAGGCACTACTACTATCTTAAGTTAAATATAATTGAGTATTAAACAAACATGACCATAGGAAAGAGATTCAGACATACACAAATATAAAATCATAATAATAATTATAGTCTTCCACATTTTTCATTTTTGCACAAAATGCCATCCTACCATGAGTTATACTAAATATTCTATATTATATACATCTAGCAAACCAACAAAACACATCCATTTCTACTCGTTATCACTACTAGCTTCTGAAACATCCCATACTCACGCTTAAATGACGATCATTACAAATGTAAAGAAAACACACAATCATAAACAAAAGAAGGTAAGTTAATGCTAACATGAATATACATAAACAATTTATAACTTAATATCTCAACTAATTCAGAACATAAGATTTAATGATACAATGATGACACCACTCATAAACACCTAAGTAAATTATTATACTCAAGTTGATATTTGGATTCATTAAAGGAACACCACCATAGAATCTACACACATAACTCCTAGAATTACGCCAAACACATACGCCACTAAAGAATCTACACACATAACTCCTAGAATTACGCCAAACACATACGTCACTAAAGAATCTACACACGAGGCCCCTGGAATTACGCCACCAAAGAATCCATGCACAAGACCCCTAGAATTACATCACTAGAGAATCTACGCACAAAACCCCTGGAATTACGCCACCAAAGAATCCATGCACAAGACCCCTAGAATTACATCACCAGAGAATCTACGCACAAAACCCCTGGAATTACGCCAAACACATACGCCATTAGAGAATCTACACACGAGACCCCTGGAATTACGCCAAACACATAGTTTCATCCACTAACATGATTCCACATCAAATTCCAAATATCAAACAATCACCCATATTTTTATTCATCCATACTAAGTAATATAATGTTCGTGATCAATTATAATCATCATATATTTCCATACATGCTCATATCAATTAGCAAGCCAATCATCATCATCATCATCATAATAGTTTCATACATCATGCATATTCATCCATTAATCCATCAACAATTCTATAAACAACCATATATGTTCTTTTATTCCAAGATCAAACATAAGAGAGTAAATTTTCTAACTACAAACATCAAATCAAAGATCCCACCGATCAAAGTGAATAATCATCTGTCTAAGATCACTGGTCAAAATTTCAGCTCGATCCGACGCTTAATGAAGTGAGAATTCAAATTTTCCTGAAATGACTTATAATAGAAAATGCAACTCTATAATCGATTACCAGAGTTAGATTTCTGCAGATAACAGAATTATGCAACTAGTAATTGATTACTGATGGCATCTAATCAATTACTAGAGCTAAATTGGTCTCCAAATACATAAAAAGTTGCAGGTTCGAGCCAAAACCAACCTCACCAACCAATTAGGCAATCCAAAGACAAATTTTAAGCCACATCTCCAAATTCAATCAATAGCTCAACCAAAATCACACATTACCACTTGCTTATACTATATGAAAATCCAAACCCATAACCCATAACCCATAACAATCCAAAATTTCAAGACACACACATACACACACTCATTCTTAAAATCTTGCATTTTAATAGTGCAAACCATGCCAAAATGCCATTCCACATATCATACAATTTACAAGAACATCATTTAACATTAAAGCCATTCCAAACCAACAACCATAATCATAATTGCAGTACATACCATAAGAACCCCCAATTCTCAACAAAAGAAACCAATTTCAACAAATTTCAACCATCAAAATATACAATTTTACAAATGTCATCTTCAACATGTTTTATGCAACCCAACCACTCAATTCAAATAAACAATGCAATTCTAGGTTCAGAAACACAAATTCATTGCAGAACCAACAATTAAAACAAATTTCAACATGAAATAACTAAAATTAGCTTCGCTCACCTTAGCTAAAGACGTTTCTCCTCAAACAAGGATTTCCTAAGACACCAAAATGCATGAGATTCCCTAAACAAACAACGAAAACCATAATTAAAGTTCTAAGCCTACCATTAAGATCAAAGTGCATCCTTGAGTCACATGCATGCCTCTATATCCACATGCAACTCTAGAGCTTAAAACTTAAAAAAATGGCAAAAATGTGACTTACTCTACTTAACTCTTTGATTGGGTGGTTTCATAGAGCTCCTCACAAGGATTACAATTGTGATTCTTGATCATAAAAAAGATGAAGAATGAGTGAGATAAGCTAGAGAGAAGTCAGAAAGAGTTTAAAAAGTTTGATTGTAGAAAGATGGTGATTTTATACAAATGAACTTTAGTTATTAAAACCTTTATATAACTTAACCCTTTAATATTAAAATATTGTAGTTCTCTATTCTTAATAAAACCACCAATACTCTTATACTATTTTATAAGGAATCATATTCTCCCAACAAGAAAATTTTTCGACTTCGAAAAATGACTTGCTAGGGAAAGGGTGAGGATGAGGTTCTCTCATTCCTTCTTTTAACTCCCACATGACATCGCCTGACCTAGTGTTCCACCACACTCGTACCAACTCAAAACCTGACCCTTGTGCTATTTGTTCTAGTGTTCAATGGTCTAAATTGGTTGCCTTTCCCTTTGATTGCTTGGTTTTATATTCCTTTATCATCACTGATTGTTCTTCCTCTAAGTTGTTTGACCTGACACTACTCAATCCCCGTCACAAACAAATCCTCCTTTTCTTATACCTCACCAACCTCCAAAACAAATGTTCTTAACAAATCCTCAAGTGACTAAAGTGTCTTCTCAAATTGCCTATCCGATGGAGAATGATAGGCAAAATCATCCTCAAACAGCTCCTTACGCACTTTGTAGCATCTGGCAAAATGGAAAGTGAACCTAGGGTTTGTGTTCAATATGGCACTTGATGATACTTCCTATACCCTTGCTATCTCGTTCATATACAATTGAGTTGGCTTGGAGATAAGCATTCCAGGATTCACTAGTAGGAAGATAACACTATTCGTCAACTATTCATCACCACCCAAAACAACTCCGTGGCCTTAATTATTTGTGGCAAATGGGTAACAAAGTCCATAGCGTTGTCATCTCAATTCCACCCTAACACCTAAAACGGTTGTATCATACCACCTGATCTCAGATGTTTCACCTTTGCTTTCTAACCCACTAATATGCTATCATCTCTCAGCAACATCCTTGTTTAACTTATCATTTGTAGAAGCACAAACTCCTCCCTTTGAACCTAAGAACTCATCTTCTCTCATCTTGAAATCTCTAATTTGATCGGTGCCTAACAACCTTATGATATGTCTCAAACTAAGATCACACAATGACCTTCCTTTAACCATTTTAAGGAACTCATTAGTTATAGACACATGCTTACACTAATGAAGCCTCCTCACAACTTTACTCCAAGCTTAGATCCTTAAACTATCATACTAATTTTACTTCTCTAAAATTAAACCAACAACTTGAATCCTTTTTCTGCTTAAAACATCTATTATCACATTTTCGCTAATAAGATGACACCACTCTGAAGAACATATCCTTTAAGAACTTGATTTACTTCCTTCGTTTCTTGTCCACCTTCTTCTGATCAACCCATTACTTCTAACTCTTAGTGATCATTTAGAACACCTTTCTACTAACCTCATAAGGATAACACCTTGGTTGTTTTAAATAATTCCTTCTTTCTTCTCAAGGACCTCCCACTACTGAGAAACATAACCTACCATCCTTTCGTCGCCACTCTGCATCAATACACATTCCCACAAACTTATAAAACCGATAAGACACTTGAAGCTTCTTCCTTCAATGACACCCTTAAAACTTCTCTTCCTTCTCACTGTTTCCACTCATCAGATCCACCAACCCTAAGAGATACACTTTCCTTAGTCTAAACTTCCAAGTGGATAGCTTGACAAACAACCACTTCTTCAACCTCACAAACTCGGCAAGAGCCATCTTATAAAAAGCTATTGACAATGGTCCTACTCCCAACACCAAGTCAATAGTGAACTCCTCCTCTCCTCTAGGTGGTAGTCCTAACACTTGCTTTGAAAAATGTCTAGAAACTCTTTCACAAATAAGACCTTTTGCATTTATTCTTGACTAGCCACTTTAACAATAACCATTGTGAACACCCTTTTTCACTACTTGAGACCTTCCATCTCTTTCCTCATTTGGATGTGCTTTGATAGCACTACCTATCCCTCCCCTTGAGGACAAAACTTGGCGATGTGCCTTTCCTTTTAACACATTATACATTGCATCTCCGCCCGAGTTCAAACCTTCATCCCATGCGAGCCTCCTTACTTGGAACATCCCTTCCACCCTTGACTTTGATGCCAATACTGTTGAGAAGATCCAGCCACCTTCTACTGATGTTGAACTTGGCATAAACCCCTATAATACTTCATCCTCATCAAAAGACTATTTTTCCCTACTTAGGAAACACCACCCTGCCTAACTGATCCTCTAAGCTCTACTTCCTCCATACAAAAGAATGGTCTTCCTTATACACTCCAAGGTATCTACTCTTTTCATCTTTAACCTTAAACCTTCCATAACTCTCCATCTTTAGACCTCAAGCTTTGCCTAGGTGTAAAACCAAGTTGATTACTCAAACCTTGCTATGTAGCACGCACACCAATATCTCCCTCTTATTCTAACTTCTGAACTCAACTCCTCTTGCAAAACTTGTGGTATCTGATTTCAAGAAAATTTCTTGAAGCTCGCTTTGTCCAACGCCTTACCTTTGGACTCCAACATCTCAACAAATCCCCAAAATCAGAACTCAACTTTCCATGCCTACCAATAGGCAACAAATAACTCATTCTTCGAGGCAAGATGCTGCCTCAAAGACTTTCTCCATCTTCGGTAAAGGTAACCATATCAATTTAACCTTATATTTGCATTCCTCCACCACTATTCAACACTACACAAAAACCACAAAGGTGATAACTTAACTAAAAGTCGATGTTGAAACCAAAACTTAAACTACAACCTTTCTTTTAACAAGCAAACTCTTCAACATATACTATCTCAACATCTACTGACTACATAATCTACTTTCTTCCAACTACCTATTGTTTGTCACACTTCTCCACAAACTTTAAGAATTAAGAAGGAAAACATATTGGATGTAGCCATGACTTTGCACTCTCATTACTCCATTAAGATCATTTCTTTCCTAATAGTTTTAGCTTGATAACCATATTTACAATCTAAGTTCAAACACTTATATAGAAATGACATGACAAACCCAATACCCACAGGTTATCCTAAGGATGAATTGCGTCTGATACAAAAAATGTAACACCCCAAGGGAATAAGCGTTATTACTATCTCAGGTTATATATAATTGAGTATAGAACAAACCTAACCATAGGAAGGAGATCTAGACATACACAAATACAAAATCATAGCAATAGTCATAGTCTTTAACAATTAAGTTCCTCCAAAATCTTCTATAGACATTTTTCATTTTTTTAGAAAATGTCATCAGACCACGAGCTATACTAAATATTCTATATTATGTGTAACATCCCTAAGGAATATTACTTATTTTAAATAAATAAATTTTCCAATTAAAATAAATACCACATTAATTATAACTATTTTCCAAAAACGCGGGAAATTTCAAATCATAATTAGTACCATACATAATCCAAATGTACCAAAGCGTTATTTACAAATGATATTAAAATTTAACATAGAAAATATTTACATCAAAAACAAAACAGTAAAGTTTCTTTCAAAATCCCAAGTGGCCCACGCTCTCCGTCTCTAAGCAGCTCCTGGCTCACCTGTCACATCATCTGCTCCCGGATAATAAATTATCCGATCATCGCCATACACACACATATAGGGTGAGCTATGCACAATAAAACATAAACAGATATATATGAAATAAATATGCTTCCCCACCCAAAATAATATAAGTACGAACTCATAATTTCCAAATCACCCAACCATGACCTCATAGTCCTTCATGAGTCATATGCATGAACTAGGTCTTGGGACTTCCCTATGCTCCCACGAAACTAACTCTCTCGTGGTCCAACCCTATAAGCCTATCCCGCTCATAGTCCTGCCCTACAGACTCCTCATCTGTAGTAAAGCATCCAAGTCTCTCACTTGGACCCTGACACACACGCAATCACCATACTATGGACTCCCCGCCCAATAGTAGCCGACGGGAACATCACAGTTCCTTGCCCATCGTGCGCCCGACACATACAATCACCATACTAAAGACTCCTCGCCCAATAGTAGCCGATGGGAACTCAACCAGTTCCATGCCCATCATGTGTCCAACCACCGAGCACATCCCAGACCCCCTAATGGACTTAGTCCTTCAAGCCCAAACATCACACCACATACATATACAATCCATCTTTATGATAAACAACCAGAACACACACTCACAACCACATGAAACATAGTAACTTGCATAAAATCGCTTAAGCTATGGACCTCTCGCCCAAGCTAAGCCCCCAACCTCGCTTAGGCTAGCCCACCTCGCCTGAGCGAGCTTAAAACAGCAACAACACCAAGTTATCTCGCTTAGGCGAGATCCTCTCGCTTGGGCTAGTTCATCCCTCGCCCAAAAACACAATTCAACTCGCCTGGGCTAAAATACACGCAAAACACCACATCTGACCATTACATCTCGTTTAGGCGAGGTCATCTCGCCTAAGCGAGACCCTAGTTCGCTCAAAACCCACGAACCCTCGCTTAGATGAGAAATCGCGCTCAGAACCCTCATCTCACTTCACGATTCCGCTTAGGCGAGCGCCTCTCGCCTGAGCGAGAGACAGTTCGCTCAACACCGATACTGGGTCGCCTAGGCGAACCAATACTCAACGCGAGACCCTGCATCTCTCGCCTAGGCGAGATGGACTCGCTTGGGCGAAAATTGCAGAAACCCCCCTCTGATCACACGCAAAAACAACCAGAATACGTACACTCACAACAACAACAGAACCCAATACGTTAAAATCAACAACACATATTATGAACATGGTATATCTCCCATTTGATTCACCAAACCGGGAGGGTTTGACAATACACAGCCACATACAGTACCAAAGACCCTCATAAAATTACACCAAACACAAAAAGACTTTATGCGCATGATCAACCAACCAAGTTCTCTCACACATTGCACCTTTTACAAAAAAATTCATTCAACACTTCAACCAATTGACAAAAACGCAGATGCACATACAATATTCGTACAATAAACTCAGCACCCCTAACCTGGATTATTGGATTAAAGTTTGAGATGAGGAATTCTAGATTCGCGCTCTCCCTCTTGGTCCAGCCCTTGCACACTCAACTCTTCTCACACTCTCCAATTCGTGCTTCTCACTCTAGCAGTCCACCACAATTGGCAAAACCCTTACCTTTACCTAAAGTTTTGCTTTTATAGGTGCCTTTAAAATGGGTTATAAAAATAAAACAGGATTGGCTTTAGTGTGGGCTTAATGGCTATTCAAGTTCTCTAGTGAGTTGATTTTTCAGCCCCTACTGGTTACCCTTCTGCTAGGTTTTCTTTACCCTTTCACATTCACGCCACATCTAATAATTAGCAAAAATAAAGCTTATGCTTTACCCACCAAGGTTTGAACCCGTGACCTCCCATACATAAGGCCAAAGCACAACCACTATGCCAATTCATATTTGGTGATACCTTCCAATCAAAAACAACTTACATCATCAATCCCATACACATACATATTATAAAAAGGTAATAATAAAATAACCACAGATAACTGACATACATAGGACTCAAACCCAAATCCTCTCACACAACCAAGGTACTCTCAACCATTTGAGCTAGTACTTTTCCACATCACATTAAACCACAATTAATGCCATAAAGGCGCCTTTTACCCGTATTTATTAATTAATTAATTATTTAATTAATTAATTTTTCCCGGGTCTTACATTATGTACATCTAACAAACCAAGAAAACAGACACTACCCCAAAGCGCATCCACTCTTACTAGCTATTACCACTAGCTCATGAAACATCCTCTACTCATGCCAAAATGACGATCATCGCAAAGGTAAAGAAAACACACAACAATAAAAAAAAGAGGGTAAGCTAATGCTAACAAGAACATACATAGATAGTTTATAACTTAATATCTCAACCAATTCAAAACATAGGGGATACAGTCATCACACCATTCATAGACACCTAAGTAAATTAGAATACTAAACTCGATGTCCGAATTTACTATAGGAACACCACCATAGAACTTACACACAAGAATCCTAGAATTATGCCAAACACATATGCCACTAAAGAATCAACACACGAGACCCCTGAAATTACGCCAAACACATACGCCACTAGAGAATCTACACACGAGACCCTGGAATTAAGCCAAATACGTACACCACCAGAGAATTTTCACACCAGACCCCTAGAATTACGACAAACACATATGCCACCAAAGAATCTATGCATGAGACCTCTAGAATTACGCCAAACACATAGTTTCATCCACAAACATGATTCCATATCAAATTCAAAATACCAAACAATCACTCATATTTGTATTCATCCATATTAAGCAATATCATGTTTGTGATCAATTACAATCATCATACTTTTTCATACATGATCACACCATTAACAAGCCCACATCACCGCAGTTTCATAGATCATTGTACTTCTGCATATTCATCATTTAATCCATAAAAAATTCTATAAACAACCATATATTTTCTTTTATTCCAAAATCAAACATAAGAGACTCAAATTTCTAACTACATACATCAAATCAAAGATCCCACCGGTTAAAGTAAAGAATCATGTTTCTAAGATCAGCTGTCAAAATTTCAGCTCAATCTGACGGTTAACGAAGCAGGAATCCAAATTTTCTCAATGCGACTTAGAATAGAAAAACACAACTCTACAACTGGTAATCGATTACAAATATGCTATAATCGATTACCAAAGTCATATTTTTGAAGATAACACAATTATGCAAGTATTAATTGATTACCAACGAGATGTAATCGATTACCAGAGCCAAATTGGTCTGTCGATACAAAAAAACCTACATATTTAAGCCAACACCAACCTCACCAACCAGTTAGGCAATCCAAAATCAAATTTTAAGCCACATTTCGAAATTCGATCAATAGTAACCAAAATCACACATTACCACTCGCTCATACTATATGAAAATTCAAACCCATAAGCTATAATAGTCCATAATTTCACGACACACACACCCACACTCATGCTTTCTAATTCATTCTTAAAATCTTGCAGTTTGACAATGCAACCATACCAAAATGCCATTCCACATATCCTACAAGTTACAAGCACATCAATTAGTATTAAAGTCATTCTAAACCAGCCATCAAAATATACCAATTTAACAAATTTCCCTTCAAGATGTTTTATGCAACCCAATCACTCAATTCAAATAAACAATGCAATTTCAGGTTTAGAAACACAAATACATCATACAATCGGTAGTTAAAACGAAATTCAACATGAAATAACTAAAATTAACTTGCCTCACCTTAGCCAAAAACGTTTTTGCCCAAACAAGGATTTCCTAGAATACCAAACCACACGGGATCCCCTAGATAAACAACGAAAACCATAATTAAAGTTCTAAGCCTACCATTAAGATTAGAGAGTAACATAGAGTCGTCAATGACAACCTTAAGTCACATGCATGGCTCTAGAACCACATGCAACTCTAGGGCTTAAAACTTAAAAAGAGGGCCAAAATGTGACTTACTCTACTTGACTCTTTGATCAGGTGGTTTCGTAAAGCTCTTCACAATGATTACAACTGCGATTCTTGATTATGTAAGAGATGAAGAATAAGTGAGATAAATTAGAGAGAAGTCAGAGAAAGTTTAAAGAGTTTGGTTGTAGAGAGACGATGATTTTATATAAATGAACTTCAATTATTGAGACCTTTATATAACTTAACTCTTTAATATTAAAATATTGTAGTGTTCTAGTTTTTATAAAACCACCAATACTTTTATACTATTTTATAGGATATCACATTCTTTAACTAAAAATTTCAATTATTTTATTTGAGTAGGAAAAAAAATTCAATAGTAAAAACATACTTTATCCATTTATTTATTACTTGGAAAACTAGTGCTTCCTTGTAACTCACAGAAATTGGAAAAGTTCAAATGTGTTTGATGTTTTATAAATATATTTTTAGTTTTAGTTTCTGCCAAAAAAAAATTGAAACTTTTTATTTCTATAATATTTATTGTCTCATTTAGTCCCTAACTTATTTCATAAAAAGAAAAAAGATCCAATAATATAATGAAAAATGATTATCTCTTTTAACATGCTCTCTCTATCATAGTTATGAAACGTTAGATCTATCTAACAACTTAAATTAAGTGGTTCTAATTGAAAAATTAAGTGCAAAGTTGTCGTTTTGTTAGAGTTGATAGAAGATATTTATCATTGTCCATTTTTACTTTTTTTCTTTGACTATTGATTTTTATTGTTGAGGTAAAAAGTGAAGGGACATTGTTTCTTGTTATTTTTGAGAAGTGAAAAATTCAAGTTTCAATTTGAATCAATAGAAGTGTGGGTTCAGATATCTCTGGTTCATTCAAATCTTTATGGGGCACTTGTTGACAAGAAAGATCATCTAAAATAAGTCTTCTAGTTGCAACTATGTTTATGCTTCTGATTTATGTGACATTGTTTAAGTGAAAGAGACAAACATACCTATTTGAATATTTTAAAGTGAATTGATTAAAAATTTAACATAAAAATTGTGATTAAACCAAATGATTAAAAAGTGTGATGAAAAATTGTGATTAAAATTTGAGATACTTCATAATATGTTTAACAATGGTATAGTGAGATTTGAGAGATTAGCCGTGAACTGGTAAATCTTGTTCATAGCATAACTAATTTTAGGGCGAGTCAGGGTGACATAGTAAAAAGCACCCATGATAGATATGTATATGAGAAAATAAATCAACTCCATGTTTAGAAACCTTACAATTAATTACCATTGGAGAAGAAATAGGATAGCTTCAACATATTTGTTTTGCGTAGCAAATCTCTTATATATTTGGTTTGAGTCATGAAAATAGATGTATCAAATAAGTATTTGACTTCAAGACCAAGAAAATAGTCCAGTCATCTCTGTTTTTTCAAAGAGAAAGCAACATGGAGTTTGATGTAATAGAATGAATGAGTTCAGGAGAGTTACTAGCGATGACAATATTATCTACATAAACCAGAGAATAAACTACTTGTAATTGTTTTCTGTAAACAAATAGAGATGAGTCATAGGTATGGCTGATAATGCCAAGTTGGTGAAGTGTTTGTTGTCTATGAAACCACTGACGAGTTGCTTGCTTGAGACCACATATAGCTTTATTTAATTTACAAACAAGAGTCTTATCTTTCACTTCAAAGCTAAGTGGTTGAACCATATAAACAATTCCCTCAAGAAAGCCATTTAAAAATACATTATTAACATCTATCTGAAACAATTTTCATCCATAGGAAACAAGAGTGATGACAACTCTAATTGTGACAAGTTTCACAACTTGAGAGAATGTCTCATGAAAATCAAATCCATGTATTTGATGAAAACCTGATGCCATCATTCTTGCTTTGTATTTATTAATTAAACCATTACATTTTCCTTGACTCAAACCACCCATTTACTCTTAATTGCCTGTCTATTAAAGGGTAAAGGAACTAAATCCCAAGTATGTTGCTTGATGAGAGCATCATATTCTCGTTACATTGTAGTAGACCAATTACCATATTTCAAAGATTGTTTCACAACTTTCAGTTCACAATGAGAAAGAAGTAGGGAAGGACAAACTTTGTGTGAGATAATACCAGACTTAGACGGAGTCTGCATGGGATGAATATTAGTAGGAATAATAATCATGGTAGTCAAAATCGAGATCTTACTCAAGATGAGAAAGGAAAATATAAATCGTAAATCGGAAGATTGTAACATGGATCATAAGATCCTACAAATTTTATTGTCACCTAAAATTCATATGTAAAATATTTTCTTAATCTTTAAAGAGCATATTTTTTAATCTAATAAAAGGAGGGAATAATAGGGGCTATTATTTTTTAATCCCACTTTTTTATTTTTTTAATGTTAAATGCCACTTTTTTAAACGTAAGAGAGAGGGAGATAGTAACTTTTTACTTTTACATGCAACTTTTACTCTATAGGTTTCATGGTACAGCTTTTATGGCGTAGGTTTTTACTTTTCAAAAATGGGCTTTTAAAATTGGGCTTTTGGAAGTTTAAAAGATTAGGTTAAAGATTTAAGGTTTTAAAAATGTGTCTTAGTTTCGTCACCCTCACAAAGAGAGGTTGTGTGAGATGCAAAAGTTGTTACTACGAGATGTGAAAGTTGCTATTGTGAGATGCGAAAAGTCGTCGTCGATGTTGCCGTGAGAGTCGATGTTGCAAGAGTCGCCGTTGATAGAGGGCGCTGCCGCTGCCGCCACAAGGTCTATCTGATCATCTTTCCTCATTGTTGGAAGGGATTGCAAGAGAAGCACTATCACAATAGGAAGGGACTGCATCACCGGAATCGCCGCTCCCAACCGAGTTGCGATTTACAACGGGGATCCAACACGATCCTTGAAGATCGCATGTTTTAAGTGGAATGAGATCGGAGAGGATGCAAAAGATCGTAGTATCGTACTATCTTACATTTTGGGTCATGATTTTGACAACCATTATAGTAATATTCTGACAAGCTTCATTATTATTAGTAGTAGGAGCAGTATAAGACATAAATATAGAAAATGATGAATGTTGTTGTAAGCTAACAAAAACAAGATTAGATGTCACAATGGTAAACATGTGATGGGGTGTAAGATTAGGATTCCAAGTGAAATACTACTCCAAATCTTTAACAGTATTAGGAGTGTTAGCACAAAGGCAAGTGTAAAGAATTTCTTCTTCATTAAACCAAATATCCTTTGAAATGTAAACTTTACCACTAGAGCACAAACATTTATAGCCTTTATGTATTTGAGAATACCTTAAAAATGTACACAATATTAGGAGTGTTAGCACAAAGACAAGTGTAAAAAATTTCTTCTTCATTAAACCGAACATCCTTTGAAATGTAAACTTTACCATTAGGGCACAAACATTTATAGCCTTTATGTATTTGAGAATACCTTAAAAATATACACTCCTCTGACCGAAAATCAAGTTTATGAAAATGACAAGGTTTTAAAAGAGGAAAACATGCACATCCAAAAACTTTGAAACAAGCAAAATCTGGATCTTTACCAAAGAGTATAAAATAAGGAACAATAAATTTTAAAGAAGTTGTAGGAAGTCTATTAATAAGATAAACAAATATATAAAGCCATAAGCCCAAAAGTTTAGAGCTAGAGAAGATTTATGCAATAGAAAAGCTTTATATAATAGAGTAAAACCAAGATCAACCATATGTTTATGTTTCCATCAGTGTTGTTTAATATCGGCCATGGCGCCGATATGGCGGAAACCGGTAGCGGTTTTTCGGCCAGCCGCCATAACAAGGCGGGGGCGAATCGAAATTTCCGTGGCGGCTCGTGGCAACCGTTTTGTGTGTGGCGGGTGGCGGTTGCGGAGCGCTTGTGGCGAAAATCTCGGACAGCAGGAGAAGAGAGAAAAGAGAAGAAAGAAGGAGAAGAAAGGAGTTGTGCAGTGGCGTGTTGGTTGCATGAAGAAAGAGAAGATAGCAAAAAAACTAAAAACCTAAACCTAATAAACCTAATTGGTTTGAAATTGGGCCTTGGCCCACTTCCCCCATCCAAATTTCTTCATTCACCCATTTAATATTCATTAATATTCAGCCACGATCAAACGTCCATATTTTGTCACTGTTACCTCATTTCAACTCTGACCATCCAAATTTCTTCATTCACCCATTTAATATTTATTAATATTCAGCCACGATCAAACGTCCATATTTTTTCACTGTTACCTAATTTCAACTCTGATTCTGTCCATATTTTTCCACTGTTACCTCATTTCAACTCTGATTCTGTTTTTATTCTATTCCCAGATAATAAACTTAAAAATTTGATTACGTCCAAATTACTCTTCTCTTATGATTTTATTTTTCTACCATAATTTCAGTTACCATATTTATTTTTTAAAATCTAAGCCTGGCCCATTAAACTAATATTTAACCTAGTCTTGTGTAAAACTTTCTTCATTCTCCATTATTTTATTCTATTCAGCAGCAAAAGTCCTTAAAGTTTTCCTACTTGTCGTTGTCACCACTGCAACCAGTTGTCACCCACTGCCACCAACTGCCATCGCCGGCCGCCACCGCCATCAAGTTTGTTTTTTTTTTTCAATTTTTTTTATTTATCTTTTCTATTTGTCTAATTTTACTATAATTATTTTGTAAAAAATATACCTATTTTTCAGCAATAATAATGGC
>Ga0214542_1005262_pt1 | contig 24822 bp, 24 predicted proteins | sample CNSS1metaG_FD_160096 | JGI IMG/M metagenome (GOLD analysis project Ga0214542, IMG submission 160096) | Root nodule microbial communities from cowpea collected in UCLA plant growth center, Los Angeles, California, USA - CNSS1 | ecosystem: Host-associated > Plants > Roots > Nodule | place: USA...
CCGTACTCCTCTCTCAAACGCCTCTTATGTTAGAGCGACCGGGCCATCGGTCGAAAACCCACATTCTACGACCTAAACACCGCGCCATGTTCTTTCAGAGCAGGAGGCGGCAACAAAGCAGCCGAAGGAAGGCTCCGCTCGAAACAGATTTCAACTCGCTGTGTAAGCGCTATTCCTTCAGCTTAGCCTTCGCGCAAAGCTATTTTGCAGCAGTCTCGCTCTTTTGCAGCAGACGTCGAAAGTGTGAATGACACGGGTACATATCCGGAGCAACAGCGAGCACTGGTAGTTGACTTCAGTGCCACTTCATCTGGTTATGGCCTTGCCCCCGAATAGCAGCCGACTTCGAGGCGTTCGATCTTACCAGTGTCGGCGCCGTGCAGAGGTCGTGCGATCGGTGCGGTGGAGTTCATGGACGACAAGATGTCATTTACACTGTAGACCAGCCAGCTAGTCCAGTCAGGACGACCGGCGATCTTTGAGCCCGCTCCTCAGGCCAAGGTGGCAGTCGGTTCGCGCCAAGGCATGCGGATCTCCAGATATTCTATCTCGCGCATGGGGCCCGAGCCGACGCCAATGACTCAAATGCAAGTGCAATCGCGCTGTTATTAGACAATCCAGTCCTCCCTTGACCCAGCAAATTCCGTTACATCTTCGACTGCGTAAGCATACACTTTGTCCTCAAGCCTCCCTGAGAGCCAAACGTAAACGCGAGGCTATGTCGTCGAGGTTTCTTGAGAGCTTCGTCTTTGACTCAGCTCCTCCTCCGAGAGCATTCTCGTCCCGATGATGCCCTTCCTCTTGAGATCAGCGATTTCCGGCTCGCAGAGCCCTAAAATGCCGGTCAGAATTTCCGTGTTATGTTCTCCCAGAACCGGTGCCGCTCGGCGGATCGAATGAGGCCGTGCACCTTCACGAATTGGGATCGACGATTGTGGGTGCAGACCGATGAAAGCGCGTTCAACGTCCTGAAAGAATGAACGATATCTTAGTTGCGGATCCTTTAGCAGGTCGATTGGCAGGCGCACAACGCCGGCTGCGATGCTCGCGGCCTGCAGCTGGAGCATCGCCTGATCTGCACCACGTGTGCGCGTCCAGGCTTCGATTGCCCTATCGATCGTATCCTCCATCGAACGGCGGCGGTCCGCCACTTTCAACGAGGGGTCAGCAGCCCAGTCTCCTTGGCCGATCACGCTCGCAAGCCTCTGCCACATACCCGCGTCAGTCGCAGCTACTGCAATCCAGCCGTCTTCTCCGGCGCACCGGAAGCAGCCGTGTGGCACAAACTGAGGATGCCGATTGCCGTACCTTGTCGACGTACCGCAAAGCGATTGGATAATGATCCATGGAGCAGCAAGCGGCATCATGCATTCGATCTGCGCGAGATCGATAAACTGCCCCTGCCCGGTCTCGCGGGCGTGGATCAGTGCAACAAGAACTGCAGCGCAACCATTCAGACCACCTATAGCATCTCCGAACGCAACGTGGCTCATTACCGGCGGCCCATTGGCATTTCCGACCACGCTCGGCAGCCCCGATCCCTGCTCCAACGTCGAGCCGTATGCCCGGCAATCGCGAAAAGCGCTGTTCTTGCCAAAGGCCGACATCGACATCACCACGAGGCGCGGGTTGAGCATTCTCAGCACTTCGTAACCGAGCCCAAGCTTTGGCAGCACATCCACCGAATAATTGTCGACAACAATGTCGGCGCCCGCTATCAGGCGCTTAGCAAGGGTGAGGCCCTCGGGTCTGGTCAGATCGAGCGTAATGCCGCGCTTATTGCGGTTCATCATGCAGAAGCGCAGCGTCTTCTCGTACATCTGACGGCTTACGTAATCCGGCCGGCGATCGACACCGCGCCACCAGTCCGGGTACTGGATCGCCTCGATCTTGATCACGTCTGCACCGAGGTCGGCAAGGGTCCGCGTACACAACGGGCCAGCCCAGCCCATGGAAAAGTCGATGACGCGAGTTCCCAGCAAAGGCTGTTCGGCTGAGCTGCCGGACTCTAAGAAACTCGATCCACTGGTGGGCTTCGGCCTGGTATTCGTGAAGGCCTGCCGCTCGCCGGGACACGGAACCCTTCCGCCCCGGCGCGGCGGCGTCAATGTCAGCCGCTGCATCGAGCCCGCCGTCAGCGCTCGTTCCTTCCCGAGCAGAATGGGCACGATTGCACCACGCTCGATCTTCTCTTTATCCTGGAGAAGATCGGACATCTCTGGCACCGGTACAATGGGGATCTTGCGCTTTAGACCCTCCTCAAACCACTGCTGCGCGGTTCGCTTCCTAAGCCTTGGGATGAGCAGTCGCTCGATCTGCTCCATATGGTTCAGACGGTCGGCACCAAGCATTAGAGCTGGATCGTCACGCAATTGAGGAAGACCGAGCATGTCGCAGAACGCACGCCACTGGGGTGGGGTTATTGTTGTGACGCCGAGCCACCCCTTTTTTGTTTCATAGATGCCTACTGGAAAATTGGGCCAGAAGCGATTGATGCCGATCCGGCGCATCACGTCGCCGCGCTGAAATGCTTCAAATAGCTGATACTCGCTGAGCGAGATACATGCTTCGAAGATACAGAGCGAGTACGATCGACCGGCTCTACTCTGCATTCGCGCAAACACTGACGAGGCAGCTGCGATAAAGCCCCATAGACCCGCCAGGATACCGGTCTGGAAATCCGGCGCGTGCAAAGGAGGTCCTTCGACTGGCCCAACCAGTTTGATGAGTCCGGCAAGAGCGCGAACGATCGAGTCGCTTGCGGTGAATTCAGCATATGGCCCGTCCTGGCCGAACCAGCTCACACCCAGGTAGATCAACGCAGGTCGCCGTTGTCGGATTGCGGTGACATCAACAGGCGGGCAGTTCGCGCCATCGACATCACGGCCATCGACCAGAATGTCGCAATCCTCAATCAACAGGGTCAGTCGCTTGACCGCTCCTGGGTCGGCAGTGTCGATGACGATACTTGACTTGTTGAAGTTCAGGAACCCGAACCACGCGCTCTGGCCACCTGGGGTCAACGGACCGCTGGAACGAAGTGGATCGCCGGTCGGCGGCTCGACCTTCCAAACCTCGGCGCCGAAGTCGGCAAACAGCCGCGCACAATAGCTTGTCGCAGCTGAACTACCAATTTCGAGCACTCGCAACTGCGACAACGCCTCTTTGGTTGGCTTCATTCTCTTCAGCCATATATGCTTTGGAACTTATTAGCGTGCGGATGCAGTGCCCTTAAGCACCACACCGTTCTGGAGAGCCCGGCACCCTGACGCTTTCGTGTTATGAGAGCTGACACACGACTTTCGCCATGCATGTCTTCTGATCCACCTGCTCGCCTTCGCCGATTCTCAACCGACCTGCTGAACGGAAGCTCCGTAGAGCCAGCAAGGACCGTGCCGCCGCGCAATGTCTCGAACAATTTCGCTTCGACACCCTTTGCGACGGGATCTATCCAAGCGGCGAGAAAGCGCAGCCGATTCTCAGCCGAGAAATGCACCCTCCGTTCCCCTGCGCCATCAGAACCCGTCGCTGTAGGCGATTGCGACACAGGCCGCGCTACAGAGACGAGATGCCCGGACACGTTCCGCATATTGAACAGACCGACGCTCTTCATGAGCAGTTCGAGAGTGCCAGGAACAGTCGTGAACGACCCTTACGCTTCCTCGCTCGATCACAGCCCGCTTGGGCCATTGGGGTGCAGGCGCACGTATGCCGAACCATAACATAGCACCATCATCTCGACTCCGATGCCGAACTTCAGCGTCTGAGATCCACCACCCAATTCCTGCATATTGAACGCCGACATTCCTGTCCGGTAGAGCGCACAATGCTGGAGCTCCGACACAAGCCTCGCGCCATTCCTCCAGACAGCTCCATGTCGTCTCACACTGGAAGACGTTACACAATTGGGATGCAGCAGCGCTGCCATCGCTAATGCATCTCCACGCGCAGCGATCAAGCCGTCGTCTCTCTAAAGTATTCGCCCCGACTTCATGTACGGCTTTCCCTTTTGGAGAGCATGGCACGGCCAAGCCGACGACGTCGGCGACCGCAGAAGTGGTAGTGCTTGCACCTTTGTAGACTATTCTTCGTGGCTGATCCCATCCGAACTCAATCTAGGGCATGAAGCACGCTATTGCGCCGTAGTGACGCTCATCAGCTAGGCAGCGAACTCGCCACCCGTGATATCGATCGTCGCACCCGTAATAAAGCCCGCTCCCGGCGACGCCAGAAAGGCAGCGAGGTCCGCCACCTCTTCGGCTTTTCCAAAACGCCCTACAGGAATGCGGCTGAGGGCGGAACGGTTCACCGCGGCCTCCGCCGGCCCAGTTAGATCACTGAGAACCCGACCCGGGGCGATACAATTGACCGTAACACCGTATGGCGCGAGATCACGTGCAGCAGAGCGGGTTAGCCCGACCAATCCGGCTTTCGATGCAGCATAATGCGGACCTGCGATCAACGGCACGGCGCGGCCCGCCAGAGATCCGACGTTAACGATGCGTCCATAACCGTTCGAAATCATTGAGGGTGCTAAGAGACGTATTAGAAAGAACGGGCCGCTCAGATTGACATCAATGACCCTTGCCCATTCTTGAGGCGACATTTGCGAAAGCCAGGGAACGTTCTGGTCCACACGCTTTGGAGAGATTCCGGCATTGTTTACCAAAGTCGTGATTTCGCCCCACCTTCGCCGGATCTGGTCAACGAAACGGGTCACCTCAGTTTCCTGAGTGACGTCGACTACACCCGCACAGAGGCGATCTTCCGAATAGCTAAGGCTTTCGAGTGCATGCTGCACGTTCTTCGTCTGTGTCGCCACGAAGGCCACTCGATAGCCATCCGTCAAGAACCGTCGCACGATCTCAAGTCCGATGCCACGTGCTCCTCCGGTCACGAGGGCAACGCCCGGATCACCTTCTCTCAGCTTTCCTGTTAACATGGTTCAGACGGTCGAAAGGAGCGCCTTTCGTTGCGCTCGACGACGGGGAGATGTCCTTCGCAGGAAAGCACAGTGTCCACAGCTAAATGAACGCTCATGTCCTGCGTTGCCACAGGGGTCTACCTCATTGCAGCCGTCCTGCTTCGTGGCCTCCCTGCCGGCGAACGATCCTATCATTGCGCCACGGTCCTTGCTGCTTTGTCGACAATGGCCCCTGGTACTCTATCCAGAATGCAGTCACACAGCCGTTCTATGTCGCCAAACTCGTGATCTGCCGTAACACACACTCGAACGCCTGCGTTTCCTTGGGCGACGGTCGGAAAGAAGATCACGGAGGTGTAAAAACCGACATCGAGAAGCTCTCGTGCCACCGCAATCGCCTTGGCCTCCGATCCGATAGGAACCATTCTGATTGGAAGTGAACTGCCTTGCTCGACCGTCGCTACACGATCGTCAAACACCTTGATCCGTTGCCCCAACTGCTTCTGACGTTCGCCGAGTTCTGCCGAGCGGTGGATCTTACAAGAGCCCAGCGCCGCACCAACTGCTGCCAAATTGGGTGCCACCGAGAATGCATAGGGAATAGAGTAACGTCGAAAAAGAGCTTCCTGCTCGGCTGTTCCTAGCATCAACATGCCGCCCGACGCCCCGAATCCCTTGGCGAGCGAGGCTGCGATGATTGTGCGATCGCCCAAAGCTTCGGGGAACTGAGTCCGCGCAAATCCTTCCCCATGGCGTCCGAATAGCGATATGCCGTGCGCATCGTCAATATACAGAAAGAGCTTATAACGTTCCTGGAGCTCGCGCAGCTCCTTGATCGGCGCGTTCCCCCCCATCGAATAGACACCATCACAAACATAGGCAACTACCGGGTGTTTGCGGCACAAGCGCTCAAGAGCGTCAATATCATTGTGCGCAATGGTTTCGACTCGCGTCTCGTCTGCAACGACTGGCTTGTGATACGCGAGCGAGAGGTGCGCATTACGATCAAACACGACAACCGGCTTCGCGCCTTCTGTCAACATGCCAGAAGCAAGAATGGGCATGGCTCCGAGATTTGCGAGCATGACGGTTGAGAAGGCGATTACACGCGCGCGGAACATTTCCGACAGATTGGCCTCGAGCGGTGCCAGGAAATCGAAATTGAGTCGGGTTCGAGCGCAAGACCAGTGCAGCGATCGGTGCGTCTCTATCGCTTCGATCGCGCCAGCTACGATCAAAGGATGATTGTCCAGCCCCAGATAGGAACACCGCACAAAATCAATTATCTCCCGCCGATCATCAAGTGGACCAGAGCCTAACGCAAATGCGCGTCCGGTCGTAGAACGTCCTTGAACAGCCATCAGACCAGCGGTGTGAGCTGCGTCAAAAAACGACCTACTCTTGTTGATGACGTAGGCGGTGTTCCGAAAGTGCCCTTTCGGGCGACCACCTTCAGGGGGCACTTGCTGCTTCATGTCGTTCTCCATTCCCTCTGCAGGCGTGCGTGCGCTCCAGGCTGCTGAAATTCGGTACGGTACCCGGTCTCGCGAAGTCGAGCGGACTCTCTACATATCCCGAGAAACAGCCTTGTCGGATCTTAAGAGCCGGGACCTTACACATGGCGGGCCGATCTCGCAGCTACTCGATCAAATAGGGCGCTGCAGTGCTCAACGGTCTTGCAAATGAGCGCCGTCCGAAGAAATGAGCTATCAAGTCGTTTCGCCCCTATTTGAACCGAAGGGCGCTGCATCGCTTTACCGACGCGCCTGCCAGTCAGCGCTTCGGTCGGCTTGGCACCTTTGCGTGAGAGTTTCTGCAGTGCCGTCCACCGATGCAGAGCCATCACGACAGATTTTCGCACCTGCGAGCGCACGCTTGAGATGCCGCGCAATTTCGACCAGTCCAGAGATCTCTCGCACCAAGCAACGTTCCCTACACTCTGTGCATAAGGCTTGTACGCGCCTGTCAGCGACAGGCCCGAAGCCATTCTGATCTGCAAATACGCAACCAACGGGATACATACCAGGAAGCCGTCGGCCGCCGGCTTCGACGGAGTCGATCGCCTTCCCGGACGGCGATGCAACACTTTGGCGTAGCCTTCGCTTGCGCCACGAGTCGTTCCTCTATGTTTTCCACGACAGTTGATAGCTATCGAGAAAGCCTGCAAATACATCAACGACCAGCTCAGCGTCGGCGCGACTCATGGTGTTGACATGGAGGCCGCGGCGCCGTGCGGGAACATGATGCCGTTTTCCACAAAGAAGTGCACAAGCTGCTTCATGAGTTTAGATGCGCCCGGCGATGGATAGGCTTCGCGATTGTCATTCGGGGCTTCTGCCATCGGATGCATTCCAAATAGTGAGGCCGGTCCAGTGACGCAGAGCGGCGCCTTCCTTTTTGAGATAGCTCGAGCAATCCCGTCCCGAACAACAGTGCTCGTTCAGCTCGTTCACCGCCTTGGTGACCACTGCCAGGACGCGCTCGCCGACGAAGCCACCGGCCTCGAAGCGGATCAGCGACCCAAGCTCGTCAAACTTTGCGAAAGCCGCATAATCGAGATGCTTCATTGCGGAAGACCAGCTGTTACAGACAGAGGAATAGTTGAAACTCTCCCGCGTTGGGGAAGTAGAGGTCGGCCCGCTGAGGCGTCGAATACTCTCATCACCTCCTCCCGTCCTCCGATTGCTCCAATTGGCAAACCGCCGCCGAGGATCTTGCCCATCGTGATGAGGTCCGGAACAACGCCAAACAACGCGGACGCCCCCGGAAACTCTGGCGGAGATTCAGAACCTCATCAGCAATGACTAGAACGCCGTTCTTGCGAGCTGTGTCTTGAACCGCCGCAAGAAGTTCAGGCTTGGGCGCAGCTAGACCACCACGGCTCGGCATCCGGTCTACAATGCCTGCAGCAAGGCTGCGCCCATGAAACGACAGCAATTGGCGTGCGCTCTCGGCATCATTGAAACGAAGCACCCGCACGCGCAGCCTTAACCGCAAGCAGCACGGCCTCGGCCCCGGTGTTGGCAAAGCCAACGCGCTCAACCTGCGGAATGCGGTGACGAAGTAAGCCAGGTCGAACTCGCTCTCGGTTGGATTTGCGAAACAGGTACCGCGCCAAAGTTGGCGCGTCAGCAATTCCACCACGGGCGCGAAAGCGTGGCCGTGTATTAACGTCCTAAAGTTGCCATTGAGATCGAGAAACTGGTTATCGTCGATACCAAAGAGAACGTTGCCTATTCCGCGCGCCATATACAGTGGACCCGGATATCGCTCGATCGTACTCGCAACGTGCCGTCGGAGAACACCGTCCGCGCGCGAGAGAAGCTGCCTTAGACTTTTCGCCCAAGTTGCGAGAGTCCCACCATTATACGAACCTCACTGGTACGCTGCCCGCTACTGATTGACTCAGATCGAGCCCGCACGTTCGCCAGCCAGTCGCAAATTGCCTCCGGAGCATCAGCGCTCCTTGGCGAGATCTCCGATCCTTCACCATACGACCCTGACCAGATAAGTTGACTAGCTCGCGTTCCTTGCCAGGCGCGACATTTCCGCCGTGACATTTTTAGAGCGCTTGCTCCGTGTAGGTCGGAGCGTTTGACGGCAACACGGCTAGCGTGGCTTTTTGCCTGTCCTTAGCAATGTAGTGCCGAGACTCCCCAGCACAATGCCACCTCGCTCCTCTCCTGGCGATTGACAAGACATTCCAACTCTTCACCAGTTAACCAGACAAGTAGATCGTCGGCGACAATATTCTCCTGTACGAGATGCAGCACCGATCCGCCTGGCTGACAATGCAAATGTCCGTACTGCGCAAGAACGCCCTTAGTCAGTAGCCAGCGCTCTGGAAGTCCTACGAGGAAGTCGGGAGCCCACATAGAGAACGACACGCCACGCAATACCGCAGCCATAATCTCAGGCATGCGCTGCCCTCGAAAGTCTTTGCGCAACCAAAAATCTCCGTGATACGCTACTTTTCCATTAATCTTCTTCGCACTTGGCGCCGTGCAACTACAACGATCCTCAGGGTGTGCCTGTGTCGCAGGATCAGCATAGAATGCCCTCAGGGATTCAAGATGCTCTGCAAAATTGCTGTGCGAAAGGTCAAACAGCCGCGCAGCCTGCACAAGCGCGACTTCATCGTTCTTGTCGAGGCCGATCATCCAGTATCCCTCACCTGGTCTAATGGGCGAGCGATCCGGGCGGAAAGTTGGATATGTCGGCGGCTTAGTCGGTAGCGCTTTTGTAATCGATACATATTTGTGAAAATCGAACCCGATCGAGAGCTTGATGCCTTTCTGAGCAGCGGCTTCGTCATATCCTCGAAGGAAGCGCGAGACGTTCAAAGGGTTAACTAGGCATTTCATCTGCAAACTATCCTGTTGTGATCAGCCGCGCCACAGACTGAACGGCAAGTTCACGATACAGGCTGGTCATGGATCAGGCCACTACCAACTCCGGTAAGCGACGACGGAGAACGAGGAAATGGAGTTGGTACGATCAACATCAGGCGAGCTACGGCATGACTCGCCGGTGCACAGGTCGATTCGGGCAATCGGCTACGGTGATGATGTGTCAGAAGCGACCTCAAATATGGGGCTTTGATCGCCCGGCATATGTCAGAACAACGGCATTCCTGCGTTAGACTGCTAGAACACCATCCTTCTCCGAGTACAAAGCTCTCTGAACGCGCTTTGGTTTCGCGAAGGCAGCGCGTGAGATCCGGCTGAATTCAAAGACAATCAATCGCGGGCCCGCAGCGCCTCTGTTTTGGAAAGCCGAACGCGCTGTTCCGTTAATCGAAAGGTCTTCTTAAGCTTCAGTCCAAGGGGTGTGTCACTCTTTTTTTGACCGTTTTATTCAAGGGTCACGTGTAAAGGCGGTCGAGCAGTCACGATAGGCAGAACAACGAAAGATCAATGGTTATTGGTACTCCCGCTCAGTCCACCATGGAAAGAAGTCCGGTAGATCGGCCGGTACCCTATCTTTGAACACCGCCGGCCGCTTTTCCAGGAACGCCATGACGCCTTCCTTGGCGTCGGCGGAGCGGCCGCGCGAATACATGCTGCGGCTTTCGATCTTATGGGCTTCCATCGGATCATCGGCGCCTAACATACGCCACATCAGCTGCCGGATCATCGTTATCGATACTGGCGAGGTCCTGTCCGCGATCTCGTGGGCGAGGGCACGAGCGGTCGGCAATAGCCGATCGGCAGGCACTATCTTGCTAACCAGGCGACCGGCAAGCGCTTCCTTCGCCGTAAATATCCGCCCAGTGTACGACCATTCGAGTGCCTGCGCTATGCCGACGACGCGAGGCAAAAACCAGCTAGAGGCTCCTTCTGAGACTAAGCCACGCTGGGAGAACACAAAGCCAAAGCGTGCGGCGTCAGACGCGATCCGAATGTCCATCGCGAGCTGCATGGTCACGCCCATGCCGACGGCGGGTCCGTTCACAGCAGCGATCACAGGCTTGAGAGACCTGAAGATTCGCATAGCAATTTTGCCGCCTCCGTCACTGACTGAGGGATCGCTGTAATCCACCCTGCCATCGGGCAACCGCTTCACTGGCCCGCGCCGCACATCACGATCGAACGTATCGGCTCCAAGGGAAAGGTCGGCGCCAGCGCAGAAGGCGCGGCCTTCGCCGGTCACAATTATCGCGAGGACGTCACTGTCTCCATCGGCACGGTCGAAGGCATCTACAATTTCGCGCTCCATAAGGGAATTGCACGCGTTTAGCTTCTCCGGCCGGTTCAACGTAAGCGTGAGGATTCGCTCGGCAATCTCATACTTGATCGTCTCGTACGCCATAGCATTTCTTTCACCTATTGGAGACCCAAGTATTGACCCAGGTCACGACGGCCTAGTCTGTTTCAGCGCTTCGTCCAATGAATGCTCGAATATCTCGAGACCATCATTCAGTGTTTCAGAGTCGATCGTGAGTGCAGGCAGGAATTTAATAACCTGATCGACAGGTCCGCATCGTTCAACAATCAATCCTTTCTCGAAGGCCTTGCATGCGGTACTTGCCGCAAGTTCTGGCATTTCACAATCAAACCCCCAGGCCATTCCGCGTCCTCGAACGGAAAATCTGTTTCCATACTGGGTCGCTATGGCCTCAAGTCGATGGCGCATCGCTTCTCCCGTTCGCTGAACTCCCTGCGAGAAGATATCGTCCCGCCAATATAGATCTAGTGCTGCCGTTGCGGATACGAGCGCGAGGTTGTTTCCTCGAAATGTGCCTGTGTGCTCGCCTGGCTGCCATGCGTCACACTCCTCCTTGATCAACAACATGGATAGCGGCAGACCGTAGCCGCTCAGTGACTTCGACAAAACGACGATATCTGGCGACAACTCTGCGAACTCGAAGCTAAAAAAGTCGCCTGTGCGACCACAACCCATCTGGATGTCGTCAACTATGAACAGCGCGCCCGCGTTCGTCGCAATAGTTTGGATCGACTGGAGCCACTCCTTGCGCGCTACGTTTATGCCGCCTTCTCCCTGAACGGTTTCGAGAAGAATGGCGGCTGGACGATCAAGCCCACTGCTCTCGTCCTTCAGCAATTTTTGCAAATATTCCGCTGAATCGACGTCGGGCCCAAGGTAACCATCGTAAGGCATGAAAGTTACGCCTGACAAGGAGACGCCGCTGGCTGTGCGATAATAACGATTACCGCTCGCGGCAATCGCTCCTAAGCTCATTCCATGATAGCCATTCGTGAAAGAGATTATATTCTGACGTCCTGTGACCTTGCGCGAGAGCTTTATTGCTGCCTCGATAGCATTGGCGCCGGTCGGCCCCGTAAATTGGAAGCGGTAATGCAGATCACGTCTTTGAAGTATGAGAGAGTTGAAAGTCTCCATGAACTCTAGCTTGGCAGGAGTGGCCATGTCCAGGCCGTGGATTACGGCATCCGATGCCAGGTAGTCGGCAATAGCAGCTTTGAGCCGGTGATTGTTATGGCCGTAGTTGAGAGTTCCAGCACCGCAGAGGAAGTCGACGATCTTTCGGCCATCCTCCGTCAGCATGATTGAGCCGCACGCTCGCGAGAAAATGGCCGGAAACGAACGTGAATACGCGCGCACGCGAGATTCCAGCGCTTCCAAGGTTTCCATGTTGCGTGACGCGCTTGTTGCTCCAGCCATGTGTCGCCCTCCAACAAGCGAGTGGTCAAACGAATGGGCAGGCCTAACTCAGCACGATCGCGCTCTCCGGAGGCCTTCCAGGTTAATTACCTGAGAGGGGGGAACAAAGAAGCTACCAGGGCTTGTAGGGGCGCTGTTGGCAAGAGCCTGGCATGACCTGTCGTTTGACGGATGCTTTCAACTTCGGACAATTGGACCATCTTCATGAAAAGGCACCTACGAGCTCGGGGGTCGCCATGCGTGATTACATAGTTTTAACGGCCGGCCCGGTCATCCCCTGAAGCGGCGAGCTTGGGACCGCAAGCCCCGGCTGTTTATATGAATAATGCCCCTGAGTTTCTGAAATAGCTCCAAGCTCAGTTGCTCGAGCAGAGAAAGGTCCACACCGCAAGGCGCCTCATCTGTACGTATGCGCTTCCGCAACAGCCTGCATTGGCGCAGATAAGATCGACGTCTTGTGACCGCCGATGTTGTGGGGCGAGCGGCCGCTCGTGTCCTTGCTCCGGCTCGCCCATTTCGTCACGCGCGGGCGATTGATCAGAAGAGCTTCGGCAATCGAGCAAAACGGGCTCATGGGCATGGGACGCTTCAAGGCTCTTCGGCGGAACTATTCCAAGTTGGGTTGTGTCACCCATTGCCCGCCATCTTTGCCCAGCATCCGCCGTCATTCAGATATCGTGCCCTGGAATCCTGCTCCGATGGAAACAACGTGCCAGAGCAGCATACGAAACGGGCTGTGCAGAATACGTATAGGCTCCAGCAGGCGTCACTGTTTGTGATTCGTGACGTCGCGCAGTCCTCTCAATACAAGGTGTGTCCCGGATTTGCGCGTTCCGCCTCGGAAAGCATGGACGTACCAATAATTTGGTCCCTGGCCAATTGCTCGATCTCGGCATCGGAGAGCCCGAGAAGCCCTGATAGGATTTCTACGTTATGTTGTCCGAGGGTCGGCGCCGCCGTACGGATCCGATAGGGGGTCGCGTTCTCACGAATTGGCATCGAGGGCTGCGGGTGCAATCCCAGGAAGGCGCGGTTCACTTCCTGCAGAAATGAGCGCGATTCGAGATGCGGGTCCTTGAGCATATCAATCGGCAGGCGGGCTGTACCCGCCGCAACCCTTACCGCCTGCAACTCGAACATGGCCTGATCCGCATCGCGGGCGGCGGTCCAGATTTCGATGCCTCTCTCGATATCATCCTGGATGGCGCGGCGGGCTTCGGGTGACTTCAGAGATGGGTCCTTGGCCCAGTCCGGTCGGCCGATAAGGGCGGCAAGCCTCTGCCACATGGCCGCATCCGTAACCGCTACTATGATCCAGTTGTCCTCACCCGCGCATCGGAAACAGCCGTGTGGAACGTGCTGCGGATGCCGGTTTCCATACTTAGGCGGCGGCATACCATCGATCGAGTGAACCGTCATCCATGGGGCTACGAACGGCATCATGCATTCGATTTGCGACAGATCAATGAATTGACCTTGCCCGGTCTTGCGGGCGTGAATCAAGGCGACCAGAACTGCAGCGCAGCCATTCAACCCGCCAACGGGATCGCCAAAAGCGATGTGGCTCATGACCGGCAGTCCACCGGCGGTTCCGACCACGCCCGGAAGCCCTGAGCCCTGCTCAAGAGTCGAACCGTACGCCCGGCAGTCGCGATGGATGCTGTTCGTCCCAAAAGCCGACATCGACATCATGACCAGCCGAGGGTTGAGGGTTCTGAGCACGTCATAGCCCAGCCCCAGCTTCGGCAGCACGTCGACTGAATAATTGGCGACGGCAATATCGGTTCGTTCCAACAACCGCTTGGCAAGCGCAAGACCCTGCGGACGCTTCAGATCTAGCGTCATGCCACGCTTGTTGCGGTTCATAATGCAGAAGCACGGCGCCCTTTCGTACATCTGATCTTCCAGGTACCCAGGGGGCCTATCAACACCACGCCACCAATCCGGATATTGGATCGCCTCGATCTTGATGACATCCGCACCAAGATCAGCCAGTGTGCGCGTACATAATGGTCCTGCCCAACCCATCGTGAAGTCCACCACGCGGACCCCCTGCAAAGGGAGCGGGTACGAATCTGTGCACCCCGGCGATGATGTGCTCGGCTCGGCTGGTCGTACATCATCACGACGCTGTTGTTCGCCCATCTCCGGAACCTGTCCTCCCGGACGTGGCGGTGTCAACGTCAGCCGCTGCATCGAGCCCACGGTCTTTCCCACCTCTTCGCCAAGGCGAACGCGCACGACTGCACCGCTGGCTATCTTTTCTTCATCCTGGAGCAAATCCGACACTTGAGGCACTGGAACGATTGGGAGCTTGCGTTTCAGTCCTTCCGCAAACCACTCTTGGGCTGTCCGCATCTCTAGCCTCGGGACTAACTGTCGATCGATATAATCCATGTGTTGCAGGCGACCTTCGTTAGAGGCAAGATCTGGACGATCGCGCAGCTCAAAGAGCCCAAGCATTTCGCAGAATTCGCGCCACTGTTTTGGAGTTACGGCTGAAACGCCAAGCCAGCCTTCTTTTGTGTCATAAATGCCGACCGGGAAGTTCGGCCAGAAGCGATTAATGCCGATCCGACGCATCACATCGCCGCGCGCAAATGCCTCGAACATCAGATACTCGGTGGGAGCGAGGATCGCTTCGAAAATGCTCAGTGACCACGACCGGCCTCCCCCACCCTGCATTCGCGCAACGGCCGAAGATGCCGCCGCGATGAAGCCCCATAAACCGGCTAGGATACCCGCCTGAAAATCCGGGGCGTGCCACGGCGGGCCTTCGGGCGGTCCAACCAGCTTTACGAGACCGGCTAGTGCGCGCACCGTAGAATCGGTCGCGGCGAATCTCGCATACGGCCCCTCGCCGCCGAACCAGCTGGCTTGGAGATGAATCAAGCCGGAGCGTCGTTGCCGGACCGCAGCAATATCAATGGCCGGGCAGTCAGCGGCATCAACATCGCGTCCATCGATCAGAATGTCGCACTTTCCAATCAATGCCGTCAGCCGTCTGATCGCATCTGGGGCCGCGGGATCAATGATAACGCTGGACTTGTTGAAATTCAGGAATGCGAACCAAGCGCTCTGCCCACCAGGCGTAAGCGGCGCGCTTTGGCGAAGTGGATCACCTGACGGCGGCTCGACCTTTTGAACATCGGCGCCGAAATCGGCGAACAACCGCGCGCAATAGCTGGTCCCGGCCGAGCTACCAATTTCGACGACCCGCAGATCGGATAAGACTTCCATCGAGAACTCTATTTTCGGGCGAGGGTGGCGCTTCGAACGTGATTGGCCGCAGCTTACCAAGACCGCGGCCTCCCCTATTGTTTACTGATGTGCGGGTGAACCTCTGGCCGACGCCAGACATAAACGACACCGCTGGATGTGGATCAATGACGTTGCGATCCTGAGCAGGCTGTCACTGCGTCGCGTCTTTGGCCGATGGATCTAAGCCACCTTTCTTCCAGGAGATACATTTGCTCTTTCATCAGCCATGAGCTCCATCGCATCAGAAGGCCGCACTGCCGGCTCGATATTTGCAATCTCGCGCATACTCAATGGTTCGCGAAAATGACTAGACCATTGGCTTCCGCTCGGACAGCTACCAAATCAGATAGAGATGAGGTCCGCAGCAAGCGCTTGGTAATCGCGCCAACTACATCGCTTCAAACAGAGCCGTTCTCAACAAACCGTTCTCTCGCGGCCAAACGCTTGACGCCGAGGTCTGTCAACGGTGATCAGTGTCTGCTTACGCGGCGGACCAAGGTCGCTCGCGAGCGTGAAGCGAAGACGGTCATCTTTCACGGGTGTTTGGTTTCGTGGGTGTTTGGGTCGTTCGGCACAAGTGCGCATAAGCATAGATCGGGGGTCGAATGCCGGTGTGAGATCGAACTCCGCCTTCGAACTCGAAGCAGAAGGCGGACTTATTCGACGATGGGCTGCCGCTGTTGGCAGCGCCCAAACCGACGTCATAACGCAAGCGATTTAATGGTCGAACTCGCCAACCTTGAAAGTTTCGATTGGATGGTTTCGTCGGCGGCCTCCCAATCCGACAGGTCGTGAACATCATCGAGGTCATCAGCGAGCTCCGAGGAGAACGCTGACGTCCACCATGTTGATAGTCTCCGCCTCCGCGTTGAGGTTGCGATAGAGACGAGCGCCCAGCCCTTCAGCCTGATTTCTACCCAATCATTCCTGTCAGACCGGAGAAAAGCCCGGTGCTCGCAAACAAATGTAGTGGATCGCCAATCTGGAGGTCCAATTCTAGGTAGAATACGTGCATGACTTCGATCATGCCGATTCGTTGGGATCCCCGCGAGTTTGGCCATGGCGAGACTCTCAAACCCGTTGGCACCGAGGCCAAACAGGAAGTCCCAGCTGCCTCTGCTAGCAAGCTCGGCAATATCGTCGAGCCGCGCGTGGATGCAGGAGGGCCGCAAAGGAATCGTTAGCGGCCGCGGGAAGATCAAAAACGGATTCATCGGTCTGCCAATTGACGCTCGGCCCTACGTCTTGCGACCGTCCAGAGGCCGAGAATATAGATTTGATGTATATCTCAGGTAGTGTGGTCCTTTGCATATGTTTTATTATTCGAATGTGCACCCCTTTGTTGCGCTAGTCAGACACCTACGCTTGTGCATCGCGGCAAGCGGAAGGGGGCAGCTGACCGTACCTATCCGATCAATCATGCGGATCTCCGTAGGATAACCTAGTCTCCGTAATAGACAACGGGGTCCATAGAGAAACTGATAGTATGGCACGGGGCCGACGATCTCGATTCCGAAGTCGGCCGATCGCTGGTAATACGGACTGAAGCGCTGAATCTGAATTGGACAAAGCGCCGGAGGTTTCAGGTGAACGAGCGAGGGGATTAGGTCGGCCATACGTTCGTATTCTTCCGGCGGCTCGCCTGGAAGGCCGAAAAGGAGGTTCCATTGCGGGTCTACACCGATCTCGGCGCACCATTTCAGTAGGCGAATATTGTGTAGCGCCGTCACGCCCTTGCGCATGAGGCGCAGAATCGGCGTGCTCAGGCTCTCGACGCCAGGTTCGATCTCGGTGACGCCGGCTCGCGAGACGCGCGTATCTGATCCTTATTCAGATTTGCCTTCGTCTCGTAAAAAATCTGAAGGTCGCACCCCGACTCCTTCAGCAGCGGCAGTAAGTCCCGAATGTGTGCGAGATCGATGATATCGTCCACCGCAACAAAATTGAGGACCTTTAGCGCGCGGCAAGGTCGAGGATTTCGAGCGCCACCTTTATCGCGGGCCTGCTGCGGAAGAGCATCGTCGATGCCTTCAGACCGCAAAAGTTCAATGAGACTTGGCGCCCCACCAGCAGCCGCGTGAGCTTTCGAACAGAATGGCGATATCGGGCCACAACTCCGCGCACAGCGGACTTTCGGCGATACGCTCGAAATACTCGTCGTAGATTGGCGTGGGAACATCAGCCATTGACAGGTCAGGGCTGCTGCTCTCCGGTATGACGACCGAGCGACCATCGATGCGATAGCAGAGTCCCGGTTGCGGACGAATGGAGTGTCCCGCCAATATGTCCTTGGCGATCTCGACCAACACACGCTCGCCTTCCCCGCGTACGACTACATCGACCCATGGAAAGCAATCATGCAGCGCGGCTCCCATCGGACCATCGCAATTATCGCCGCCGAACACAATCGTCAGCGATGGATCTCTCTTCTTGAGAATGTTTGCCAGAACGAGCGCCGGCACATTCTGCTGAAACACGCTGGAGAATCCAATGATCCGTGGCGCCCCTGCGAGCAGTTGATCTGCCGCGGCTTCGAGAAAGTCGGGGACGAAGCTTCGCATGCGGGCATTGGTGAGTTCCTGTTCAGAAGTTTCGCCCCGCACGCAATTTAGATAAGCGTCGTCGTCCGTAGCCGACGCACCGAAGGAAGGAACCTTGAATATCCAATCGCCCAGCTGAACGACGAACGCCTTGTGGGCCACCTGCTGGTAGTCGTCGATCGTCAGAGGCTTCCCAGCCGCCGTTTCGCTCGTGCGAGCATGCAAAACCGCGTTCGACTTCTCCGGAGCAACGAAAACGCCCGGAAATACTGGCTTTCCTCCATTCCTGGAAACTCGACGTCACAATATGATGCTGATCATATAATTTGGCGGATCATCCGGACGGCAGCCACTCTCCGGAATTTTTATTTTCCATAGAAATGCTGGCGGTTTTGCGTGTTCAGCGTACCGGCACCGTCGCAACCGTTTGTGCCATGCAAGAAATCACCTGATCATCAAATGACAAACCCTCGGGTCTTCGCGGTTGGCGCCGCTCTCCGAGGGTCATCAAGAGGTGATTTGATGGTGGCCCCCCACTCAGCATCTGTCAACGTTCGACGTCGCGGCGACATCACCCGCGATGGTTTTGATCGCGATATGTCATTCCGCGAATCCGACCGCCCGTTGATCCAGATGCCGGCCGGCATGGCTGCCGTTATCGACATCTGGGGCGACACCGCCACGACCGCCGATAGGCGGTCGCTTGCCAGCAGAGGAGCTACATTCGCAGGCGCCAGAAAAGAGGAACGAGGAGCAATCACCCCAGCCGACCCCATCGAAGCCAAAAAACCACCGCTCCCGGCCTTCGAATTATGGCAAGGGTCTGCCACAATCCGAAAAATTACCGAATCGAGGGCGGCTTCAATGTCGACGGAACGGGTCTTCAACATCTTCATGTATTTCGTTGAAGGAAGGGCGACCGAGTACGGAGTTCGTCACCACCGGCTCGGCGGAAGCGAAAAGGAGAAGGGTGATTTTCTGCTATCTCGCGTCGAACAGGATCATTCGATAGCCCGCCGCTTCCGTCTTTCACGGAGCTTCACGCCTGAGGAGTGGCTCGCAGTCCACCGGTATGGCCAGGCACTCGAATATTTCGAGGAAGCGTTCGTCCTCTTTCGAGCCAGTGCGGCACCTGTGTATTGCATCACTCCGATCGTCGATGGAGCGCCGAAGATTGATAAGCAGATTGGGCCTGAACCCTATCGCGGCGATGCAGTAACCCATCAAGACGGTTTGGGAAACATGCCAGACTATCTCGTGGAATACACCAGCGAGAACGGACTCCGCTTTACCGACCTTATTCACGACGACTATTTCGAGGGTATTCGCACGCTTTTCAACGCAAAGCTCTACGTCTCATGTTCCAAGCTGCTGATGTCGTGTGTCGATACACTCGCCTTCGTCGAGTACGGTGATGTTTCGGGGAATTTCAGCAAATGGGTTACTGTGTATGTTGACCTTAAGCCGCTTGGCATTTCGGCGTACGAGTTGTGGGAATTTCGCAATTCCCTTTTGCACATGACGACCCTCTCTTCTCGAAAAGTCATTGCGGGGAAGGTGTCGCCGATTATGCCTTGCGTGGGCAACGCTGGATTCATCAGACCCTTGACCGGGTCGAACGCGCCGAAGCCCTTTGATCTGTTCGGACTGATCAAGGCTATCGGACACGGAATCGGAAAATGGGGTGAAGGGTACAACACGGATCGCGATAAGCTGCTCAAGTTCATTGAGCGATATGACACGACCATATCGGACAGTCGGGTGGGGAAACTATCAACCACCGGACCCGCTGGAGCGGCATTGGCAGGCGTCGGCTCGGTTGAATGAAGGTGGTCTTTTTTCCCTTAGGTCAATCCATATGGATTATTTCAGCATCCCTGTATCGCTCGTGTCACTGACTTTCCACGCGGTCAATCATCCATGCCGGTGACTGCCGCACGCAAAGCCGTTCGCCCGCTACGGCGCTATGTGGGAGCGCGCGTGCGACCGGCTTTGCTCTACCGAGAGCTATCCGGCCGGGGTTTCCCGCCCCTCACCCCGCGTCGATGCTTCGTCCGGCACGGTGCGGGCCACGGGTCCCGCACCTGGGCGCAGCGCGCCCACCGGCCTCCCGCATAGACGCGTGGCCCCGTCGCGGCGGTGACGGTCGCAAGGGCCGCTCGGCCCTACGCCAAGCGCCAAGAGGCGCTGCGGTCAGGCCCCTTAGGGCCTGACGCAGGGCAGAGCTTATACGGCCCTTGCGACCGTCAACCCCGGCCTGTTTTCGTGGACTTCGGCTCTAGACGTCTAGAGCTAGGTAGCAACCAGCTCCGCGAGCTTGGCAGCGACGTCGGACATCGGCATCTCTGCAGTGTCCAGGCCGTTTCGCGAGGCGAGCATGGGGCTGACTTCGCGGAGAGCTACGTACGTCGTGTTATGCACGATGGGAACGAGCTGGTCACGCGCTAGGAGTACCGAAAGCTCCTTGTCTGCGACGCCCGCTGCTGGGAGGCGCTTCAGCAGCGCAGGGGTTACCAGCACGATCCCGATCCGCGACTTCGCCAAGCCCTTGTCGATAGCGCGGAGAAACGGCTCGCCGAGGCCAATGTCATTCTCGCTGAACCAGACCAAGACATCGCGTGCCACGAGCAGATCGTACAGTTCCTTGGCGACCCCCTGCCGGTCGTCCCGCGCGTGGCACAGAAAGATGTGCCGAAGGTCCGGCAGGGACGCTCGCTTCTCGACGGTGTCGCGGATTGGCGTGAGCGCCCGTACTTCCTCGGGCGTGTAAAACTGAGACGAACCGGCTCCCGACCAACGTGGTTTTGTGCTGCGGCTGGACCCGCCGCCGCTGCTTCGGCCGCCCCCGCTGCTCCCCGACGAGGAGTAGGACGGGCTGTAGGTCGGGGAATAGGATGGGGTGTAGGACGGGTACGATCTGAAGCCGCGATAGCGGCCACGGCATGCAGGGCAGGCCTCTGCAGCGCTCGCTGAGCGATGGCCATTTACTGGTGCTGTGCATCTAGCCATGGGTTCGCTACCTATGTCTTATCAAACTGTGTGTAGTATCGAGCTCCACCGGCCTTGTCAGCGGCACTCATTCGACTGAACTCACCGGGCCAATTGGCCATTGCGTGCTTCAAGGCCGCAAGCTTGTATGGAATATGAACCACGCCGCCCTTATCGCGGATGATGGCCGGACATCTATCGCTGTCCTGTCGATTCTTCTCATTCAGGTTCGCGGCAATGATCGGCAAACCAAGTTCGAGAGCAAGCTCCAACTCCCAACGTACATACTTGTATAGATTCTTTGTTTTTTCGCCAACGAGTACCACCACGGCAGTAGACTTGTTCATCCGCTCGCGGAGTTTCGACTTCACATATTGCTCGTCCTGAGCACGGCCTGTCATCGTATCGAGATCGTGTGCGTTCTCGTAAGTAAAATCGATGTTCTTGTTTGCCTTCCAACCGTTCATATACGCGTATGCCCATTTGTCATTGTCGCCATCGAAGACGACATATGCAGCCCCAGCCATTTAAATCTCCTTCAGTCTGACTGTCTTGCGATCCATAAGGTATGTTCGCGTGAGAACGCCTTCTCCGCGTCGTTCACAAACTCGGAGAAGTGATCATCGTTCGTCACATCGTCTGCCATCGGCCGAATCAAGCCGATCTCATGCGCAGCAACCGTGTAAGCTGCGGCCAATTCGTTGAATTTTTTGATCTGCATCCAGCCAACGATTGACGCGGCAATGACAATCAGTGGTTCAATGGGCCAATACGGCCAGTTCGGTAAGGCAATGCGACTCAAGGCCATCGAGCCCGCGATGACGTAACAAAAGCCGCTTGCCCACACCCATCTCTGTGCGCAAATGCGGTTTGTGCTGGATTTTTGTTTGTACCAGCCGCGCTGATCCTCGACGCGATGCTTCAAATAGTACGCTATTCGATCTTGGCGGCTTTGAGCGCGTACGTTTTCCATGGTTTGAGTGATCTGGTCGTTGCCAGACCAGTCATTGGTTATCTGCCTTGCCGTTTCTATATTCTCGCGAAATAGCACGTGTAAATGATCGCGAAATGCCTTCTTGGCTTGTGTATCGTCTGCCCCAAAAGGAGTGGCGTGCATCATGTATCGCCACGTCAGTGTCTTGACGCTCTCTGCCAGCGCGCGGCACCGGTACCACCACTGCTCGGGCTTACTCTGAGCCCGAGTGATCAGGATAACCAAGCCGACAACAAAGACGCCCGCGTAGATAAGGTAGTAAACAACGCCGTTCAAAAAGCTCATCGAGAACACGGCGGCGAAAAATAGGGTCAGGTACTCCCCACGGATAAGACGCAGGAATTTTGCCTGGTACCTGTTCGAGGCGTTGTCTGCGTCTAGGAACAGCGCCGGATAATCCTCGTATTTCACTTTCCTGCCCACATCGTTGATTGGGAGCCATGTGGGAACTCGAGGGTTCCAACGCAACTATTGATAGTAATCTTTTTCCTTAAGAAAAGCGGGTGCTCACCGGTTTCCCGCATTGTTTCCGGTGACGGTGCGGATTCCGCAATTGTTGACAAGGCTCTGAGGGGCCAATTAAGTACACCGCATTGGTGCACAAAGCCAACACTGCAGTTTAAGAATTCCTTATTTTTCAATTGCTTATGAGGGGGCTCGCGGAATCCCTCCCTCTCCACCATGTGAGCCACAACCACGAAAATCCAATCCGCTTCTAGTCTGCCGAGGACCCGAACGGGACGCTTGAGTTCCTGAAGTCGCCCGGCAGGATCTCGCGTCCGATGGGGGCGCCGAGCGGGCCGCTCATTTCGAAGCGATGACAGACGCGGCAGGCGATCTCGATCGGCGTCGCGCGCGAGCTCATGGAGGCGGAATACGACTACGCGGTCGAGGCCGGCGAGCGCATGCACACCTAGGCGGGATCGGGCCAAGCGCACCGGCACCTTCTGCCATTTGGTCATGCTGCTGACCTATCAGACGGTCCCCGATGTGGACCGACAACCTCGCTTGGGCGCGCCGAGATCCGCCAAGCCCTGACCTGCGCGAAGCACCAGAACATGGCCGGCATGACGTTGCGATCCCGTCGCCTGCGGAATTCGCAGCTTGCCAGTTCAGTCGCCGCTAACTTCAGCCGCACCGGAGTAGCTTTCTCCCTACCAGCTGGCTGGCCATAACTAAGCAGCCGGCGGGTGGCACACGCCATTTATCAGCGCCATGCGCGTCGCATTGAGGAAGCAGCCGGGTTTTTTCGGACGCGCATCGGCGACAGCCCTTTTGACGCACGGCGCATTGGCCGGCGCATTCAGCCGTTGAGGTGAGATCGATATCTGCGGCGACTAGCTCGTCCTCGTTTCTCGCTGCGGCAGCGTGGTCAGAGCCGAATATTTGCCTTGTACGTTACAAACCTGTAGGCGGCTGGCGCGCCGTTGGAGCAAGGACCCGCCCTCGGTGCGGCGGGATCACGGCTTCTGCCGGGCAACTGCGAGAAGCACGAGACTTCGGGAGGAGCGCGCGGCTTGAGAACTCGTGGCCGGCGGCCGCGTGCCGGCTTCCCAAGTCCCCGGCGTAGTTTACTCTCCTTGGAAACACAATCCGGCTTCATGCGAGCGCTTGGGACCCCTTGGGTGGGTTCTACGAAACCGATAGACGCTCCCTCAATTCGACAAATCCGGTTATCCCGATCAACTCTCACGACGCGCGGACTAAACGTTCGTGCCTCGTTGTCCTTATGCAGCGATGATGAGCTTGTCTCCTGGGATCGCCAGCCGTGCAGCTGCGCCATTCAGCCCGACTATTCCTGACCCCGCGGGTGCCTCGATGACGTAAGTGGCAAACCGTGCGCCGGTCTCGACATTATAGATTTCCACGTGCTCGTTGGCTAAGAACCCAGCTGCGGTGAGTAGGTTACGATCAATCGAGATCGCACCTTCAGGGTGCAAATCGGCCTCAGTGACCGACGCGCGTTGGATCTTTCCCTTCATCAACGTAACCTGCATGTCTGACCTACAAGCACCTTTGCACACAACGGGTTGCTGACGTCACCGGAATAAGACGGAGATGGAGCCTGCCCAATCGGTATCCGGTTTTCATCGAAATGGTCGCGATGAGCAACTGTGCTTGGAACATTACAGGCCTCTACGCGCGCCCAATCACTGCGGACGGACGGCTGTCGTCCGCCGGCTTCGCTCCCACCAATACACGAACGTTCATCAGTCTCGCTTCTTCATCCACGACAGAGGATAGATACTCGGGATCATCGACATTCTCGGATCGGATGGATGCGGCGAGGGACGTTGAAAAACAGCCCTTGGCAAACGTGCCGCCGAATGCCCTTGTTCGTTACCCCCAAGCTAAGCGCCACTCTAGCGTTGGCGCGATGCGAAAAGACTTCGAAAGCCGAGCGGCAATTGCAGAAATTCTGCGCGGACGCTCGTGTCCGGCTCTTCCGGCCAGGCCAATGTTGCGCAGAGCTTCACGGCTCGCCTGTTGCTCGTTCCATCCGCTCGCCTTCTACCGTCGCTCCTGGTCAATGAACCCTGCTCCTTTTACGGCAGGCTCACCATTGCATCGAGCTCACCGGAACGTTTTCTCAAGCTGGATGGGCGGACTTTTGGAACGCGGGCCGATCAAACGCACGATCGCGCACTCCGGCGTGGCGCAACCCGGCTAGTGCGCATCAAAGCTGGGGCGATACGACTTTACAGAAGCCACTATGAAGCGAAGAACTTCCTGAACCCGCCGCACGTCGTGGGTATCCGGATGCGAGGTGAGCCAGTAGCTTCGAACGAACCGCACATCAGGCAGCAGACGCTGAAGCTCCGGATAGCGCCGGGCAGCATAATCGTGCAGGATGCCAACGCCATGGCCGCTTCTCACCGCTTCCATTTGAGCAACGACGCTGCCACACTCGTAGCGGCGCGACATCAGCCGACCGAGTGCTGAGGCGTAGTCCAGCGCCCTGCTGTAAG
>Ga0214542_1005263_pt1 | contig 24815 bp, 8 predicted proteins | sample CNSS1metaG_FD_160096 | JGI IMG/M metagenome (GOLD analysis project Ga0214542, IMG submission 160096) | Root nodule microbial communities from cowpea collected in UCLA plant growth center, Los Angeles, California, USA - CNSS1 | ecosystem: Host-associated > Plants > Roots > Nodule | place: USA...
AAGACCAAATCTATTATTTGTATAAATGTTATTTTAATTAAACCTATATTTTAATTTAAATATTTTTTCCTTTTATATTTTTTTAAAAATATTTTTAAAATTTATCAACTAGGTTTCATTAATGTTTACAAATTTAATAAATGTTTTGATTCTCATTAAATTTTATTTGGTATTCTAATATAAAAAATGTAAACAATTATAATTTATTTCAAAGTATTTGATATCGAAGAAACAACCATACTCTTAATATTGAATATTTGATAATATTATGTTTCTTTTACCGTAATTTTTTATTATTTTAGAAAAATTAATTAAAATTAATATTAAAGTAGTAAAAAAAATGGGTATGGGTATGGGTACGAGATTATACCCGTTACCCGGTGGGGATGGGGATGAGACAAAAGTTTGATACCCATTGGATTTGGGGATGGGGATGGGGATGAATTTTTTTTACGGGGATGGATATGGGATAGTAAAACCCGTCCCCGCCCCGCCCCGTTGCCATCCCTACTTCAGAGGTTAACATATGAAAGCAACAACGTTTATTTGAAGCACTCGAACCAATCAGGTTTTGCTTCGACTCAATTAAAGTAATAGTTTACTTACGGATTAGGTAATTATGCAATAACCTAAACGCATATTTTTCATTGCCACGTACCTCTCTTACGTGCACATGATAAAATTCCGTGCATCTTCTCTTGTTGAGGGTTGTTTCTTAGGAGATTGACATTAGAATATAATGAATGTTCAGAAAGCAAAAGATAATATTCTTTGCTGAGATTTATGTAAACACACTAAGCCGATCTTTAAAAAAATTCTTATTTGGAAATTCCGAGATAGTGAACAGAAAGGATGAAAAGTTTATGGAGTTCGTGTTTAATTTAATGGTATATTAAATATGAAGTAGAAGAAAACATTAATAAAAATATTTTGAGTTGAAGAAAAACATTCTTTTTCTATTTTTACAAGAAAGAAAAGTGTTACTTTAACTACATTTGAAGGAATCAAGTTTTATTTTATTTTATTAGATTTTGTAGGATTGCTCAGCATGAATTTTAGTTTAGTTGTTAAAGATAAAAGAGATGTTGATTTGTATAAGAGTATGTGATGTTGAAGTTTGTAAGAACTTTCGGTAAATGATATAAAGAATAATTAAGTGTTGAGTGAAATTTTTATTTGATATTGATATATATTTATAGACTTTTATATCACTAATAATAAGGCTAAATAACAAAAAGTATATTTAATTATTAAATAAGTACTTGAATTTTGATTTTTAATTCAATTCCATACTGTTTGAGTCAGGAGTATTAAACAATTGTATTCAACTCCGTTTTATATTAAATACAATCATTCTATATATTAATTCAAGTATCTTGAAAGTGAGTACATTTATAAGTCTTCTGAAAACTTGATATCCAAGTAATTATTTAATTAAACAGGTAAATAATGAATTCTTCATTTAAAAAATAATAAAAATGAACGAGTTTAATGTGTCCACTTATTATTACACCTAAAGAAAACAAAACTCTATTAATAAGATCTAATTTTATCATACTAATATGTATATGAGCAATATTTCAAGTGAACTAAAAAGTCTCTCCTTATTTAATAGATGTCAAAAGTTATTTATATACACTTTATCTCTTTACTAATAAATGATTTAATATCAACATAGATTTTAAATTATATTATTTATAAATATTATTAGTATACATAAATTTGGGAGAAAATAATTGAAGATAAAACCAGTCCAGTTTAACTATCTCAAGTACGAAAAAATTACTATTTATAAAATTTCATAATTTATTTAACGAGAATAAATGATGTGTTGGATATGACTAATTTGAAAAGTTAAAAAATATATGAAGAAGATCTATCAAAATAAAAGGTTACGCGAAATATCTTTAATAAAAAAAAAGAGAAAGTTAAATAGATAAAGTTTAATATAAAATTTTGAATTTTTTCCTGAAGACATTTAAATTACTAATTTATTATACAAGTATAGATTAAAATTATGTGTAAATTGTAATTTTTTTTAAATATTTACATTTATTGCGATTAATTTTGAATTCATTTCTAATTTCATAATTAATTATCATAATATTTCACCCATTAATCTATTGTATATACAATAACCAAAGAAGCATTATGATTTCAGTTTTCAATCATATGTTATTATTGAAAGTATATAAGTATTATATACCATACCTTTCGTACAGTTTACTTTTTTACTTCTTCTTCTTTTTATCGAGGGTCGATAAAAACTTATATTATATAAAATAATCTTGGCCTAGAGAACAGCGAAGGTAAAACATTAAAAAATGTAATTAAATCGGTGTCATGTCAACGATCATCTTCATGTGCAATTTTAAAGGCTATTTAAGGATATCGTTGGAAACCATGGGCGAGGATACTCGCAAACCGACCATGTCAGATATTCGCGGTGCGGTTGTCGTGTTGTGTCATCGATAGTGGTGTCACTCGTAATCACACATAACAAGGTGTTCAACACACGTGCCCTCTCTAGATATCTACGTGCCTTCTTTCAAATTTATACGTGTCCTCTCCCCCTTCGCTTCAAAGATATTTCACATATGTTAATTAAAATTAGTTATCATGAAATCTTCAAAAGAATTTATATCTTAATTAACATAATCCAAAAGTAATATAATTTATAATTTCTATTTCTAATTACTTCTAATTACTAAACAACTTATATTCAATCCAAAACAAAAGATATGTGATCATTTAAATTATGAGTATATTCATATGTCTCTTAAATTTCCATATTAAGGAGATCATTTGGATAGATTCATAAGGTTTAAGTGTCTTTCAACTTGTTTCTATAACAATGTTAAAATGGGATAAAAGTCATGACACACATTTTACATAAACAGATAAATAATCTATAGAGAGTTTTTAACAATTCAAAATTTTATAATTTTGAAATTAAAATTTAATTATTTCCATTAGAAAAATAGTGTTGAATATAGATTAAGTTAAGCATGGGAAAACCAATCTTATCTTATATGAAGAGTTGAGATGTAAAATGCAGAATGCAAAAGGGTATTCTTGGAAATTTGAGAAGAGTCTGGAAGAACTTACGTATCCCAGACCTATAAATTGAGATGTGATTTTCAATTACTTTCTCCCTGTGTGTTCCTCCTCCACATCCTTTTGTGCTGGGTCAGGGGAGAGATACCAATCGCAACTTTCGATTTGGGACACCACGACACCACCGTCGTATCTATATCTTGAATTGGATCGCCTACCATTCTCTCTGGTTCTAAAGTTCGTAGTACTGTCGCAAAATTTTCACCATTTCTTCTTCTTTCTTTGCTACCTTTGTCTGCTATTGTGCTTATTTTATTATTCTCTTTAAATTTGTGTGTGCCTTGTTTCTAGAAATGCAGCATCATTTCAAGTATCGGCAAAGCTTGGTTGAATTGATGCTGTCAATTGACAAAATGTGTGGGATTGCGTTTCTTTGTGGTGTTTGATGATTTTATGGACGGTTAGTTTTGGACTTGAATTGTGTGTTATTAAATGATTTGAGAAGCATTGATTGCGTTTATGTTATGTTGTTGTTGTGTTTATAGTTCTTCAGGTTGTAAGGCGATGTGTATGTGCACAAATGAAAATTCAGTGTCTGATAGCGTTTTCTGCTTTTGCTATTTCCTCCATTGTTCTCGTTAGTGTATTCTGCATTCAAACGCAGAATCACAAACAGCTATTTACAGTGGTGTATTGAGTGTTATACCTTTAGGAGGTAGATTCTGCTGCTCCGACTACTGTAATCGTATTTTCTGTTTGTGGAGTCGCATTACGGTGACAATTGGACTACCTAGTATTATGTAAGCGTTTTCGTACTAATCTTATGGAGATGCTCTATTGTGGAGAATCTCTATAACTCTTCTTTGCCAGTCGAATAATATAGAGGATCTGTGACTGCAAATGTTTTGAGGTAGAAGGGTGATGCTGGTGATGTCGGTAGCGTGCATTTTGAGTTGAAATATTTTGCAGGCTATTGTAATTTCAGAGGATGCCCTTTATCAAACATTATCCCTTTATTTAAGAAGGGTAGAGTTTCCCAAAAAGCACATCTTTGTTACCGTATCCTTACCTTTTGTCTGCAATTCCTTTTTTTTTAGTTTGTCTTTAATACCTTTTATTAGCGGCGAAAAAAGATATATGATAGTAATTTGGTCTGGTTGAAGCATTTATGGACTTTCCTTTTGCATAATTCATTACGATTATGCATCTGCTTCTTTGCCTATATGAACAGTGAAAGGGTTGGCTTGATGCTTCGGCTGTTCAAAAAACACTTTCTGGTGAGTTCCACTTATTTTCTCTTCGATTCAGAAATTAAACCACTAAAAATTATGATTTCTAATAAATTCTAACCAAGTCTTGGGAAGAGAGTGTCAGAGACTATTAGCATTATATGACTATACCGATCTTGTTCTTTTTTCTTCCGTCCCGCCTTTTATCTACGGCCTAGTGAAGTTTCTATAAGAGACAAACCTATTTGGAATATGGACAAGGAAATCATGATTTTGAATCTTTAATATGAATTTGTCCTTGGAGTAGTGTGAACCTTCCTTTTGCAAAGGGGTCACGACATTGAACGAATACGTTGTCAAATAAACTAACTGAAATAAGAAGGAGAAAAAAAAAATTAACCAAAAGGGATCTATCAAGGTGCAGATTGAATGAAATTTTAATAAAAGGTTAAACTTTTGGTCCTTTAGTTTCATTGAATTTTCAAATAGGCGGCAAAAAGTCCTGCATAGACTTTAAACAAACATCAATGGGGTCTAAATGGCGTTAGCCAATATAGCCTATATGAAAACATATATGTGAGTGTTTGAAGGGGTTTATTTGGTCTTGTGACTTTGGAAGTTTTTTCAGCTGAAAAGGTTTTATGAGCAAATTTTTCAAAATAAGTTTTTTGGCCTAAATTTGCGGTTATGTTTTGTATAACTAAGCTGCCATTTAATAAACATGTTAGAAACTTGATTAAATTGTTCTTCCAAATGTATCCTGATAGTTAGTAAAATATACCATGGTAAATTTCAGTTTTTGGAGGACTCACGCAGAAAAGTTTAGCAAGTTAGGGACCAATTGAAAAAATAACCTTTTAAGTATTTGCTTTTGGTAAGTTTCAGTTCTTGGAGGAGTCGTGCAGAACCGCCAAGTAAGGAAGGCTCGGTCCTCCATGGAGAATAAAATTAAGACATATTACTCCATCTTCATATTTGGAAGGCATTTTTGGTCGAGTGATTTATTGCTCTAAACATAGTTGGGTTGTCTATTGCTTGGCTCCAGTATACTGGGACTTGATTCAAGAAGTTCTTCGACTTGATTCCAGAAGTTCTTCAAGAAATCAAGTGATCATTGTGTTGGTTGCAATCTATTGGTTTATGTAGAATTATTGTGTATGCTCTTGTTTTGGTGTGTTCCCTCTTGGAGTATTACTGATTGAAGCTGGCCAACCTGAATTCAATTTTGTTGTTGCTGCTTTCAATTGATCTTCAGCAGTGTAGAAGAGAGCAACAGTGCATTCAGTGTTTACCTGGTTTGATGGGGGCGACAACATATGACTTGTAGAAGTTTTGGGCTTATTTCTAAATACTTTCTTGCATGCAGATCATCAAGCTTACTTCTGCTTCTTGATAGCTTTTAATCTTATCTGAAGATAGCTAGCATCATGGGAGTGGTGGCAGTATTGCACACTGAGTCTCTGCAGCTTGACTGCAAGGACACGAAGCATGTGACTGAGAAAGACGTGTATAATCATCTACCATCAAACGAAGAGCGCATACTTGGAGAAGAATCAAGTCAATCAACAGATCACCAAAAGATCAATAATTTGCGTGAGAGAGGATATATGGAATATGGGTAAATTCTATGTTCCCACACTATTTCTATCTACATTTTTGCGTTCCCTTTTCTTTTCGTAAAAGACACTGGTTTCTTCTGCAGATGTCAACATTACCGGAGAAGATGCCGTATTAGGGCCCCCTGTTGCAATGAGATTTTTAGCTGCCGCCATTGTCACAATGAAGCAAAAGTGAGTTAATTTCCCATCCTAGTATTATCCTAGTATTTCGCTATGGTTGTTTTCATTCAAATACTTTATCTACGCTTGTTGTCCTTTTGACATAAATTATAGTTTCCATCCTATTTCAGAATTAGGAAACCTTTCTCTCTTTTTCTTTTGTTTTCTTGTAATTAAGGCAATATGCATAGAACCACACGAATACTGATTTCAATTTTTCTAGCCCATTTATTTTGGGGCCATTTTGTGGCCCTGCCTACGAGAAAAGGTTCTGTAAACTTGAACAGCAAATGTCAGTAAATTCAACTTACTTTTTTAATGTGTGATCCTTTCGTATAAACTATTTGCAAGGTGACTCCAGTTCTGTATCAAAACATAACCTTTATGTTTAGCATTCCTTTTAATTTTTGGTGCTGTGTTATTTTCTAGAATAATATCGACATTGATCAGAAGCACAGACACGATATTCCCCGGCATCAAGTTAAACAGGTATCCTTATTTATTTTAACATAACTTATTTGGATATCCGCTATTCCGTGCTCCATTTCCCTTTGTTGTTTCACTCTTGAAGCATTGCTAATTAGTAACTCGACAAATGCAGGTCATATGTTCACTTTGTGAGACCGAACAAGAGGTGAGTTTAGATTTTCTTGTTATCTTTCAGTGTAATCTTCCACAATGTAATGTTAATGGTAATGCAAGATTTAACACTTGATTAGCCGATTAAATAAGTTTTATCAAATAATAGAGTAATGATGACCTATGAAGCACCTCCTGTTGTGACAGGCACCTGGACATAACTAATATCTAAAATATAAGATATAGTGACACCATGGTATATAATCCTTCCAGTCCTTGGTATAAGTCACTTCTATCATAATCACATTGACCAATAAAAATAATTAATTCAGTTATCAACGTACCAAATTTACCTTCACTATTAAAAGAATACACATATTCATTCATAATATTTAATAAGAACAAATAAGGAAAAGAAATTTAATGTTTGTAGAAATTATGAAATCATCTGTACAATAGGAACACCGATTTCTGCTAAAGTATCCTTCATATTAAGGACTATGGGTAGTATATAATTAACACGACAAAAATCATAACATAACATATTTATTAATAGTTAAAATAACTAGTTTAGTCGTACAAATATTAAGCTATTCTTTTAATTTCTTCTTATTTAATTTTAGTGATAGCAGTATCTAGAGAGTATTTAACCAAGAATAGGTGTTTGTTTATTTCTTTATTCCTCTTCTGTATAAGAGGTTTCCGGGGGCCAGGGTATTAGTAAGATGTGTTGGTACTTCCTGGGAGATAATCTCTGCAGGATCTGCATGTGAGTACGCAAGAGCGCTCACATGCCTAGAAAGAAACAGAACGACACATTCTTGAGAGGAATTTTATAGCTTTTTACTTTATGAAATATCTTTTAGATGGTGTAGGCAAAGTGTAAACAGTTACTAGTTTTGTTACAATCTTCTAGATATGACCGGGTAATGTGCCCTTAAAGTTGAAACTACTGAATTATTCATGCATTGTTTGTCAAACCGTCCATAAGATCACTATGAATATTGATATTGCATTATTAAGAATATGCCATGAAAGTATTTTTTCCTTGTGTCGATATATGTTACTTCCAGGTTCAGCAAAACTGTATTAACTGTGGTGTTTGTATGGGCAAGTACTTCTGTGGGACGTGTAAGCTCTTTGATGATGATGTGAGTGCTTAGTCCATGAACTTTTTTTTAATTTGTTTTATGTATAGCTGTCTATTTATTCTATCTGCGAAATAGCCAGATTCTATTCTCTCTACTGAGGTAAGTGGTTTAGTGATGGATTTGAACTGATTATAAGAACTGTTAAGCATCCAGATTTCCATTATGTTGCATGTTCTTCGGTAATGCTGACAGTCTTTTCACATATATGTTAGACAGAATGTGTTACATTATTAAACTGTGTTGTTCATTTTATCTGCTGCAGGTATCTAAGAAGCAATATCATTGCAGTGGCTGTGGAATTTGCAGGTATGAAGTGAGTTAAGGGTCTATTTGGACGAATTCTACCTGTATTTTTAGGAGAGAAAAATATGAACTAAAACGAAAGTTAGTTTTTGCATAAATTTCTTATTTCTTATAGAAGTTTTTGTGAGAATGAAGTTAGAATTATCTAAAATATTGAAACCCCCCACCCCACCCACCCAGCTATATCTTAAGGGTTAAAACTGCATCTTGTGCGTGTTCTTTACATATCGATTGACTCATCAGTGTACTTTGCACTGTGAGATTGATTTTATTTAGTATCAAGACTCAGACTGATTGATTTGGATATGTTTTGATACAGAACTGGAGGATGTGAAAATGTCTTCCACTGCTACAGATGTGGTAAGTAATATGTTCGTTTCCCATGTTGTTTTAATTAACACTAAATGTCAACACTATGGTGTCAAAATGATTTACATACTGATAATGCTTTCATGATTCTATGCACAGGTTGTTGCTATCCAACTCAGATGAAAAACAGTCACCCTTGTGTGGAAGGAGCAATGCATCACGATTGCCCCATTTGTTTCGAGGTAACATTTTAAAAATCTTTTATTTCAGTATTCCGTGACTATTCCCAATTTGTTGAGTTGCTGAAATTGACAAAAGTACAACAAATTTGGTGATTACAGTATTTGTTTGAATCTGTGAATGATGTCCTTGTTTTGCCCTGCGGACATACAATACATAAGAGCTGCCTGAACGAAATGAGGGAACATTTCCAGTGAGTATCACAGCCTTTTCTCCTCTCTTGTGCACTTCTATGTGCTTGAAGTCCTATTGCAGTATATGAGCTGATTTTTTGTTTGATTCTGCATCAGGTATGCATGCCCTCTCTGCTCGAAGTCAGTTTGTGACATGTCAATGATTTGGGAGAAGTTTGACATGGAGATTGCTGCTACACCAATGCCTGAAGCATATCGGAACAAAATGGTCAGTATCTTTATTTTTATTTTTGCTTTCGTGTAATAAGAACAAATTATACGAAAATATATATAGTCCTTGATTTATTGATGCTGAATGATAGAGGGCAGTGGCAGACTTACCTATACACCTGGGTGTGCAGGTGTCTTTGTTGTTTTTAAAATTATTACTAAGTATTTGAAAAAAAAAATTATTTACTCTCCTAGTTTTATATATTTGCATTTATTGGCAACGGTATAGTTGAGAGTGTACAAATACACCTCACCGTTTGACTTGTCCTCGTTAACATTTGACTTGTCCTCAGTTAACTTAGGATCTTAGATCCGGGTCTTAATTTTAATCTGATCAGTAGAGGGTAAAGGTTGTATAATGAATCAGTAGTTAAACTTTTAGAAATTTGTTGTGAATTGAATACTACAGATAAGTTACCTGACCTTTTGATTTGTGAAGAACTAAAGGTGATATTCTCTCAACAGATTTGGATCCTTTGCAATGATTGTACTAAAACTTCTCACGTCCAATACCATCTTGTTGCCCATAAGTGCTTAAACTGCAAATCCTACAACACACGACAAATAAGAGGCTGAGGAAATGTCCTTACATGTGGGACTTTTTATTTCAACTACGGGCAACCCAAACCACATGTAAGAAAAAAAATGGTTTATCATGTGGCTCAGCAGTTATCATGTTCAGGTTGGGGGCAAACTAGTTTTTAGTTTTAGTGTTCCAGTCTTCTTCACTGTGTAACTTGTTTGTTTGGGATGATGCCAACTGTCAAATTAGCTGTTACTTTATATATATGTTCCTATAGGTACTTATGAACATGGTACCAATCTTAAGAGTTGAGCTATGTTCAATTTTATCCTAATTTTCTCAACATCTGTGGTAGTTTATTTGAGTTCTTTGTAGTAAAGAAATGTGTTTTGTGTTCCTTGTATTTGTATTTCAATGATATTGTTTTTTTAAAGAATTTAAGTAGTTTATAATTTTATAGATTCTAATTTAGATTTAGTTAGAGAACATAATAAATTTTTTTATTATTATAATGTCGGAGAAATATCTTGTTATTTTTAAGCTGCAGCTACTTGTAAAAGATTTAAAAAAAGATAAATAAATAGCTTCAAATGTCATAAGAATGTTTTAGCAACTTCCCTTCCACTCTTAAGAAACAGTTTCAAGAAAATTATTATATGGGCAGTAAAAACTACACACACAAAATGAGGGCAGTTTCTTGCACCTTAACAATTTTTTTTCTACACCCATTATTCTGGATTTTACTTTTTGGAATGCACTAAATTAATTTCGAAAATAATTTTCTGGAAGACACTCACCACTCTTAGATGGGTTGCAACAATAAATTTGGTAAGCTGCAGAATGAAATTGCCAAAAATGAGATATTGTTACGTAATTCAAAATGTATTTTTTAATGTGAATACTAAGAAAGAGGGAAGAAAGAAAGGAAACGAAGAAAATGGTGGAAGAGGAAGAAGATGGAGGAAGAAGAAAAAGACATATTGGTCATTTCACAACTCTACGGAATGCATGTTGAAATGTACCGGAGGTGCAAGAAGAAGTTTTATTAACATGGTCAGTATTTACTTTCTTCTTTTCTCATTATCTGTAGTCACTGTGGTGGGTTTGTTAATAGTAATTTTGCATAAAAGTTATTTTGATTCATAATAGTTATAGAGATTTTCAGGCTTTGTTTAGATTAAAAGAAGGTTGGACGTCAGAAAAAACAACTATAAAAAGTGAGTTATTTAAATAGAATGAAAGTGGGTGGATTTTTTTTAATAAATTTTATTAATGTAAAAAAATTTACTTGCATACTTACATGTTTAGAAAATAACTTATAAAATATTTTTTTGAATAATTTAATATAAAGGTCATTTGAATAGAGAGAAAGTGGCTGAATTTTTTTTAATTGATATGATTGAGGAAATAAAAAAAAATTATATGTTTAAATTAAAATTATACTGAATTTTAAATTAAAAAAATTACTATAACTTTTAAATACATCAAAATATATTTTAAAATAATAGTATAATAAAATAAATTATTTTACATAATAATAAAATTTAAATTAATTAATTTTATTTATTCACAAAATATCATTATTAGTAATATTAATGCATATATTTTGATTTCAGATAATAGAGATAACATTAATCATCGCAATACTAATACTTAAGATATTATCTGCTTTGAATTATATATATATATATATATATATATATATATATATATATATATATATATATATATATATATATATATATATATATAATTTGTAATATTAATATTGACTTTTTTAAATGATGTATCAAAACAAGTCCTTAATCAAGGACCAAGAAAACGAGGTTAGTCTTTGGATTCCTGGTGAGTGTTTTTCAGTTAAAAAATGTCATTTGCTTTAATTCATTCTTAAGCTACCAAAAAACTTTACTATATTCATGAAACAAGTTCGTATTTTCCCCTCATATCATATTTGGTAAAAAAATGTCCAAGTTTTATGCGGCGGATTGTAATCTGGATAAGAGAATAATCTTTTGCATGATATTGGTGGTGCTGTTAATAAAGGTTTCTATGCAGATTCTTCAACTTTTACATTATACAATTTTTTATTCTATGTTTCTAGTCCAGTGATTCTAGTTCCTCAATTTTATCACGTGTGAAAATTTAGTTCCTTTATTATTATCCTCACATCTAAATACTAATGAAATTTATTTATATGAATACTATAAATTTTATGCAGAAGAGAGGGGTATTGTGGACTTTCAACACCCCTAAAGAATGGGGGATAAAATCATGGGGTGGCAGAAAGAAGAAGCCGCATTTCCAATGCCACTTTAACACTTTATACTCCTTCAAATCTCGTTTCTCATTTGTTTACTTTGGGTACTATTATTTTCACTACTTTTGACAAACTTATTTTTTATAAAAGATCTCCAAAAGCTAAAGTTTATTTTTTAACACGTACTAAACTTTTTTCTTTTCTTTCAAAGTCATTCTAAATATTTTTTTCATATTTTTTCATTTCACCACAATGTTAAAAAATATTTTTCCTACTTCTACAGAATAATTTTACACACATTTTACTTCTATTATTTACTCTTTTTTTAAATGACCAAAATATTATTGTCAAGTACAAGTTGTGTCGAAAAAATATTTCCTTTTGCCTGGATGCTTCAGTTTTAAAAATATTTGATGTGTAATATTAATTCTAAAAGAAGGTTAGTTTAGAAGATATGCCCATACTCTCACCCTTTTGCTTGAGACCTATAAATGCATTATTATTTTGGTTTTTGACCAGTAAAATGTAATTTTGAACGTGAGATACATCCACTTCTGACATTTGAGGAAAATGAGAATAATGGAAAGAAATTACACATTATGTAAAATGTATTTCTCTAAACTCTGGCAACTTTTTTACCAAAATAGGAGTCACATGAACCATCTAAATGAAGCATAACCAAATACACTCAGGTTCAGCTTTCCGATTTTCAGTTCAAAAGCTCAGGAAAAGGTAAAATGTTGTGTAAACTAGGACAATAGCATATATCATTGAAGTTTATAAAAAAAACTTTTTTTTTTGGGTTGTATACATTGACACAATATAGAGATAATGCAAGAAAAGTTCAAAAGGGTATAAAGCCAGAAAAATAGACCTCAACCCTTTGATTTTCTGCAGGCTATCAATGGTTTGATAACATATAATATCTCTATTTATATGGAAAACAAAACTAACTTATTGAGAGCCACAATTCACCAAAGACCATGCCAAAGCTGAAACACCAATTCCAGCTTAGACACAATGATGTACAAAACGATCATCCATGGCTGCTAACAGATGCACATAAAACAGCTCCTTCTGAACAGATGATCAGGTGCGTGTGTCATTCTCATGAAGCAAATGGTGCATGTGGCAGATAATTCTTCTATGAACCTGTGACAATGCTTGTTTCAAAAAGTAGCTCACCGAGTTTTGGCTTTGCAGAGTTTTCACAAGGAGGGTCGGTGTTGGATTTCTCCAGTTCCTCATCAATCATCATCTCCATGGCACGACAAGTTAAACTGCAGAATGCCTTTTCACCCCTGCAACATATCAAACCATGCCAACCTCAAAATCAGATTAAGGAGCATCAGCATAATTTGGAATGTCTACTGGTTTTTCTATGTTTTTCTATTCTGCTTTCAAAATACACTAATTTTTAAAGTGCCAGTATCAGTACCAAAAAAACTCAGTAGGGTATAACACACACTGATAGCATACTATAAGCTTTTTAAAATTACATCACAATGTGAACATGGTGTGAGTCACAATATAAAGGATGTTGTAAAACAACTAACTCACCCATAAATATAAATGTCCTTTCCCTCTTCTAGTTTCTTGTTGCAATGGTGGCAGAAACTCAAGAAGTCGCTTGAGGGGTATGGGTTTGGACTCCCTGACCAGTTAGCAACAGTGTTCACTAACTTCTCCTTCTCTTCATTCTTAGAATGGATTTTGAATGCATTGGAATGAGTCTCCAGAATGCAATCCCCAAAAATGTGAGTTGTTTTGGGATTAGGGCCGTAGGAAATCACACATGTGTAGTCCTCAGAGAGTTCAATCTCAGTAGCAGACAGAGACTTGATAAATTCATTGGAGGAGCTAACAGAAAGAGGGTTTGTGTTCAACTTTGTAGGTGGGAAGGTATTTGAGTTCTGGCTTCCCCCAATAAAATGAGGGGGAGAGCTCCATTGAATGTTCACATCTTTCACAGCAAAATTATCAGTGTCTGAATCAGAGAAGGAAGTGTTCAAGCCAGAAAGGCCTTTCAGTGGACTGCAAGAGTCCAATGAACAAGACCTGGTTCTGGTTCTGGTTCTCCCAAACAGTTCATGCTCAAGGTCACTTTCTCCAATTTCAAAAAGAACAGTGGACTCAGATTCACCCTTGTGGGTAACAGAGTCATTTTTAGGGGCCTTGCAAAAATCTTTGGGCAAAGACTTGGATCCCTCAAGAAAATCCCTATGGTTTTGGCAATTTGGGGCTTTGATCATCACTTGGGGACTGAGACTAACCCTCTTGCTCTCTGGTGACTGCAGAATTTTCCCAGAAAACCTAGAACAGTCTTCCAAAGACTCCACAATGCCTAGACCTACTTTGCAACAATCCCAACTCCTTGGGTGCCCTTCATGAGGTGAAGATCTTGGCCTCCTAACAGGGTTTCCTAGATTTGAAAGAACTCTAGCATCAAGTGGAGAAGTGGGGCTCCTAACTGAATCAGAATCCAACAACCCTTTCGGACCTAGACCCACAAACAGACAAGGAACATTGAAAATTGGGTGTCCCTTGATGTTGTTGCGCCCCAAACCATGATGAGTCTGCGAATAGTGCTCTGAATTGGCTTCACACTGTGTCAGATTACTCATGTGGTGTTGTTCCTTCTGCACGGACCTGTTCCTCTTCCTCAGCATTATCTCAAAACACCTGCACACGACACCAATACGACCAATTTCAAATCGCAGACAATGCTACAGAAGTAACCAAACCGCACCCCAGAAAATAAAAATCACAACTTTGAAACCATGTCACTAATTGCAAGATTCCCTCAAAACTCAGAAGAGAAACAAACAAAAAAATGGAAGTAAAGAAGCCAAACACAATCTTTAGCCATTTTTCGTGACAATTTCACCCCATGAACTCCAATCACGAAAAAGTGAATTAAAAACCCCGAAAGAACAAAACTTTTTTTATGTGATTGAAAGATCAGTGAGCTTCCCAACTACAAACAAAACCCCAACAGCCAAAGGGTACAATACAATACAATCAGTGAGCGACATGGGGCAAGAAAACCAGAGAATGAAAAAGAAGAACAAAAACAAGAACAAGGCAAAGGAAAAGAAAACCACTAATTTACCCACCCGGTTCTCTCTCTCTGCTATGGAAACTTGACAGAGATGAGGGTGTGTGAAGAAGAGTGTTGAGTCCCGAATGCAGTAAAAAAAGATAGCAGATGTGTGAAACTTGTGCAGTACGAATCCTCTCTCTTCTTGCATGCCTCAAAATCAGCGAAGCAGTGAGCTTCTGAAATACTCCTCTCTCTCTCTCTCCCCCTCTCACAGACACACACTCTCTCTCTCTAAATAAATGTACTATACAATAATACTGTATCTATCTGCCCACAGAATTGTTTTCCGTTTGTACTTTCCCCATTTTTGCTCAATGCTTCATTGCGAAGCGGTGCTTCTTTTTTTGCTAAATTAGCAATGAAATTGAACTCAGCAAACTAATTCATGGAAGCGGTGAAGGGTTATGGTCTTAATTAAATTAACTACCGATTAAATTAATGTTTAAGACAACTGTTTGCACTTTCTGTGGACAACAACAGATTTTTTCCTTTGCCCAATTTACTCTTCAGTGTCTCTGAATCACCCATAAATTTCTATGCAGAAATATGCACACGCATAATTGATGCCTTCCATTTACATATCTTGAAAATTTAATGTTGATGCTGCTGCAGTATTCACAATGAATTTTATTTCCATAATATCTGTTGTAGTACATAAATCAAAATTACATTGTGTGGCCCTTCTGTTTTTTTCAGTTTTACTTTGATTATTTACATTCTACAGTTAGTTTAACGTTAATTTGGGATTCTGTGTTTAATAAAAATGTTGAATTACTTAATTAATATCATAATTGATGTTTTTGTTTTTAATCATATTAAGAAATGGAATGAAAGGGAAAAGCTAGCCGAAACAGAATGACAATTGTTGCTGGTTCGAAAACACTTTAACTGAAACCAACAAAAACGAGAAACACTTTAACTGTGTGATTTCTCTAAACTTAGTAGTTATCAGTGTTTTATAAGCAAAATGTAAATATTAATGGAAGTTTTTCTAAACAATTTTTAATTTTGTATTGGCAGTAAGTAGGAGGAAACATGATCCAATGTATGGGGATAAACTTGTTCTTACTTTTGTTTTGTTTGAAAAATATAATCTTGATTTTAAATAAGTATTTGGCTAACAATTTTTTTAATGTTGTTGTTATTTCTAGTTTAACAGTTCTTAAGAAAATATTTCTTAAAATTATCATTGAAAAAATACAAGAAGTTAAACTACCATGATGAAAGGTAACATAAAATGATAACCATGATTAAGGTTATTTTTTACAAAAAAAAAAAAAGTATTGGTAATGATAATCATGATTAAGATTTTTTTTTTCGACAAAAAGTAACTGATAAATTAACAAGTACTTATGAATAGTTTTCATCTAAAGTGTAATGAAATTTTGTTACTTTAATATATAATTTAAGTTTTTCCAGCTGGAATTGCATGAAAAACAATAAATATAAAAATAGCATAATAACTAATAATAAATGAATAGAAATTTATAACAATATATTAACCAATATCATATTTAATAAAGGTGGTAGGTAATGTTCAGTGTTTAATTCTGAAATAAATGCTTAACAGAAATAATATGTTAAACTAGTATTTAATGTTATTCAATGAAATTAATGAAACGAACATCACGAAAAAAGAAAACACCTAATTAAAGAAAAAATGATCCTACAAAGTTGAAGATTGATATATTAAAAGGGTGAGTTTGGTATGATTAATTAGTGTGTGAAAATTGTAGTTGTTGTTTGTGTGAAGAAAAATGATGAAACATTTGGAAGCAGAAAAGGAAAAAAAGAAAAAAAGTTAGTAACAGAGAGAAAGAGATTAGAGAGTGAGTGATGAGAAAACGACAAAAGAGGGTTTGTGATGATTGAATTAGAACTGACAATGCGTCACGGTCTTGGTCAGTTGACTGGGCAAGCTGGGCCCACAAAACCATCACACATTACAAAGAAGAGCAAAAGATGCTAAAACAAAACTGCACCGTTTTTAATTTTCTACCCTACGCAAACCCAATCCCCAAAACTTCAATTTCAATTCAATGTTTCCTTTCTCTCTCTCACAAATTAAATCCTATCTCTATTTTCATCATTCCTATTAAAGGTTACTCTTTCTACGCAATAATAATATACTCGATATTTTTAATATATAGTGAGATTCATTGTTTATAGAACATTTTTTATGTATAAAATTTAATCAAACCTTGAAAAACATTGTTTAATTTTCTCTACAATATTCTTAAGATACAGAGATTCAATTCTCAGATATTTTTCGATACATAAATTTTAATTAACCTTGAGAAATATTTATCCGTTGAGCTTTTCATTTGATGGAAATATTAGCATATTTAGATTTCTCTTAATTATACCACGAGAATATATTATACATTCTTTACAGTGCTTTTTTATTAATTTAAATTGATTAAAATCCATAAAATTGTTAAAGACATTCATGTAGTAAGACCGCTGATTTAAAAACTTAGTAATTTATGTAAATTTTTAAGTAATAAAAATATATACGTAAATTTACCTTAAATATTATATTATCTAATACTTCTAATATATATCAATAAAAGCTTATGGTTTACAAATATAATATGTATCGGATATGATACGTATGATAATACACTAATTTTAAAAATAATATATATATATGTGAATTTAAATTAAAATTAAATGTAATAACTATTTTTAATATAAAAAATTATAAATTATTGTCATTATAAAAATATTATTAATTTATATTTTACATATTTAATTGATAAGTATCGATAAAGTATTTGAAAGAATCGAGTACAGAATACAGATACAAAATACATGTCAGATACGGATACATGACACAAATTGAAGTATTAGTGCTATAAACACAATGTGTATTTGTGTCGATCATTTTTATTCTAATAGAAATTTATTAAACTATAAAATAACTTTTATTATGTTTACATTTTTTGAAAATTAAAAGGAACAAAATTATTTTTGTTATTTTTATAATTGTAGCTTTTATTTATTTTATAGGCAGATTTTTAATTAAGAGAATGGTTAGGGTTTAAAAATCTGTCAATAGGTCATAATTTGTTGGTCAATTTGATAATTATGAAATTGGGTTGAATTGAGTTAAAATTTCTTACAAATTTTAATATGGATTAATTTTTTATTCGACCACCAAAAATCTAACTGATTCAAATTGAACTTGTAGTCAACTTACAAATCCACCTAGAGATAAACGATCATACAATTTTTAGACATGGAAATTATAGTAAAATTTGTCCATTTAGATGAATGGAGTAGAAGGAAAAATGATGGAAGATAATAAATTGGTTAACAAGCATCTTAGATACTGTACATGCTCAGATTTGCTCTCTTTCTTCAGAATAAAACGAGGTTCTTTAGGACTTTATTTCTTTCTTATTCTTCCACGCACTATGTTGAAACCTTAAATTATCATGTTAAACATTTATATTGTGGAGACATATATTACTTTCTACTCTTTTCACATGTGTTGCTCTGTTTCCACAACTATATATCCTAACATTGGTAAAAAAAAGTTATTTTTTTTTTCAAATTATTATAAAATATTATATATATTTTAAATCAAATCATAAAATATTTTATCTATACATTCTTATAAAAATTATAGAAAACATTAGTTTCAACGTAATTATTATTAGGGTAGGAACTTCACACGAATAAATTTAACTAACGCTTTCGTAATTATTTATTAATATAGGCCGAAATATAAACTAGCAACATATTTTTCTAGTGATATATTTCAAAATACTTCATCGTTGATTGAAATTTCTCGCAAAAGAAAAAAAAAAAAACTATGTAGGTTTTATAATTTTTATCTAATGAGTTTAACTCATAATTTACAAATCTTAACAAGTTATAGGTAATAATAATAATAAAGTACACATTAGATTAATGGTCATTGGTCTTATTATTAATACCTACCCACGGAAGATAAACAATCACTGAGTTAATATCCTGATAACTTATTTCAACACATGTCTTGAAAAAAAAAATTAAAAATAAATTAATTTATAACTATTAAGATTAAGGGTTAAATGTGATTTTGATCCTCAACTTAATCATTTTATCTTTAAAAATAGTAGATTTAATACTTCTTACCAAATTTTATTAAGTTTATTTGATATTTTAAATGTATTTTATGATAATATTTGAATTAACATTAAAACGAAAATATGTCAAATAGTGTAAATAATTTGAATATTATCATGAAATGCGGTTAAAACGTCGTATAAATAAAAAAATTTAGTTGGAAGGACTAAATTTATGTATTTTTAAAATAAATGAATAAATGAATAAAAAATAAATAAATTTTACTGAAAATTAAACGATTAACCAAGATGATTATTTTTAAAATTAATACAAATTTTTAGTAATGCGAAGGTAAAAAATGGGTGATCGGAGAGGATAATTATTGATTTCACCGTATACGGAGCGGTGATAACTGGGTGTGGTGGTGAGTGGTGAGAGAAAAAAGTGAGGTGAGTGAAGAATTAAAGTGGCATAGTGTATTTTATGGTCCTTGCTTCTTGTCGTTTTCCCTGACTCTACTTTTCATGATTTAGTACTCACTGTGTCTAAGAAAGAGAGTGAACAGTTAGCAGGCACGTGTGTGCCTCTTCGCTTATCTCCATATAATCCAACCGTCCTCATTGCAAGATTCTTCCACAATCATTTTTTTTTATCTTTCATTCTGCTGCTTTCTTCTGCACCACACGCGCACGTGTTCTAATATCACTCGCCTCTTCCTTAACACTTTTTTTTTTCTTTTTTCTTTTTTTTTCTCTTTTTCCTTTTCGCTTCACTTCGTCAATTACTTCTTTTCCATCTTTCTCACTCCCTCGAAATAACAAATACCACTATATTTTATTTTAAATATATAATAAATTATATCTAAAAGAGTGTCTAGAATAATCAAGGGCATATTTTTTCGTGTTATTTATTTTCACTTATAAAAGAATAGCTGAAAGAGGTTTTTCTTCTTCCTTTTTTTTTTCTGTATCAAAACGATAAACCTTTCTCAGCTTCTTTTCAATTTTGTCTTCGTATACATTTTCTTTTATTTCTCTGAACTCTATTTTATTCGAATAAACTATTAGTATTTTCTTTTTATTTTCCTGTTTAGATCACAAATCTTTTTTTTTTCTAGTACTCGTTTGAGTGGGGATGTAAAATAAAAAATAGCTAATAAAAACACAATTTAAAAGGAGTGAATAATTTGAAATGTGTTAAAATATTCATATAATTTTTTGTTTAGAATTGATAACAATGGTAGACCTTTATAGTTCACTGGTTAATGAGTATTGATGATGATAAACAAAAGTAAAACTCAATAAATATTTTTATAGAGATTCGACTCTACTTGAATTAAGTCAGTTGATCCAAAAAATCTGAGTTAACATTTTCATTGAAATGTTCAATTAAAAAAAATATCTATATAATTAAAATAGGATATATACAAACTACTTCTTGAAACACTTAAAAAATATTTATAAACGTTGAGTTATCCTATAACGTAACTTTATTGATAAACATTGAACACTTCTTTTTTCAAAAAAAATTAATATGTAAAAGTATTACTCATAAGGATTAAGAAATCAAGCCTCTTGAAAATTGTGAAGTTATATCTATGAATGTGGAAGAACTTTCTTCTTAAATAATTTTCATGTAATTGAATTGAATTATCATTGTTTTTAAAACTAATTGATTATTGTATTCATTCATCAATTGTAAAAATACTTCCAGATAATTATAATCAATTATTTCTGAAATATTAATTTTTTAAAAATTATTTATTTATATAACATGTGACTACCAAATTTAACAAAAGAAATACTTAAAGATTGATTTATATTTTATAGTTTAATCAAATTAAAACGATACAAAAGAAATCAACACAGAATAATACAAACATCACCAACTCATTACATCATGCTTTGCCGCGTGCGCTTTAGTAACAATAAAGAAAAAAATGGTATAATCTCTCCGGTTTCAGTAAAATTTGAAATCGGTTTTTCTTTAAAAATTTTGATCAATTTTAATTTTTAATTTTTAAAAGTATGTGAAATTAGTTATTTTAAATATTTTTTTTAAAGTTAATTTAACATTTCAAACACGTTTTATAATAATATTTAAGTTAACATTGAAATAAAAATATGTTAAATGATATAAACAATTCAAATACTATCATAAAATGCATTTGAAATATTAAATAAACTTAACAAAATTTCGTTAAATGTACGCATGTCTAAAAATAAAAGACTAAATTAATTAAAAAATTCAAAAAGAAACTAATTTTAAATTTTACTAAAAGAATAAAAATATATTTAACATAAAAAAGAACTCTGGAAAAATAAAAGACCTTATTCAAAATTTATTTTAAAGCATTTACTTTCGTTTTACTTCAACTAAATAACAAAATACATAATTTATTTTCTTTCTCTTATATATGTTGTTTAGGTCGTTTAAAAGCGAAATAGAAAAAAGAAAAGTACAAAGAACAAACAAAGTAAAAGAGAAAGAAAGTAAAAATGTATTTATTGATTTAAATATAAATGAAAGATAAATATCTGAACTTCATTTATTCCATGATTTTTTAATATCGATAAAAATTTTATTCCTTCTGTATTTTATTTTCTTTTTGTGACTAATATATGGTTATATATATATATATATATATATATATATATATATATATATATATATATATATATATATATATATTAAATGGGTGTATTTATGATGACAGCAGCATTTAATGGTGCGGTGTGGGGAACTTGATCCAAGAAGATGCATGGATGATGATGATGCATTGCACATGAACATGCACGCATGCGGTCAATCGATTGACCAATCAAAGTTGCGAAAGAAGTAGCTATAAGCCTAGCCATGCCATTGCTACTAATAATACTGAAAAAGGGTCCTATCTCGCGTCTTCCAAGCTAATGCACAAAATTTATGTACCTCTGTACTCTAATTTTTCAAGCTTAATCCATATTTTTATCACGTATTCCGTATATTCTGTCTCCAACAACACTCTCGTACAACAACCATTGACCACGCACGCCACAAAACAAAACACAAAACAACGAACCCTCACCATGCTCCACTTTGCTCACTTAACCTAACCTACTTCGTATTTCTAGTACAACGTCACACAATGTTTAAAACATATATAATATTAAAACAAAATGTGAATATGTACATTTTCATATTTATATTCATTTTTTCTTTCGATTATACCTTTTCATGTTTCATAGTTGTATATTTGCACACAGGTCTACCGGAGTTAAGAATATTACAGATGAGTTACTTATTGTGTGAAGTCTGAAATGAATAATGAGTTATCGTGAAGCAGATAATCATAAATTAAAGGGCATTTATTTGATGGATCAAATCGTAATGTACAACATTTAATTCGAACGCATCGTTTTAATTAAGAGCCTGACACACAATATTTTCTCTCAATTTTGAAGATAGGGTATCAATTGAAACCCCACTTACCCTATTTCCGCCGGCCTATTTCTGAATGGGTGAAAAACAAGTCATCTTCCAACGCTTCAATTATAGCTCTATAGCTTCAGCTGACACCCTTTACAACCCATCAATTTATTGCATTCATTTGCTTCACAGATATATTTATTCATATACTTACATTTTTAAATATCAAATTTAACTCAATTATTCTAAACATTTCATTCTAATTATTATAAACACACATGCCTTTATTTATACATAACATTAGTAATATTAAATATAACATCTTATTTGTCAAAATACTATGTATGATTATAGTAGCATAGCATTCACAGACTCTTTCAGCTCATATAATGTTACAACCTGTGTATATCTTATTCTCTAAGTTATTCGAGTTTATATAATTCAAGATTTCTTAAACTTTATTATTTATACACGTTTTTTTAAAGAAAAAAAAATGTAATAGATTTCATTGTACATAGACATGCATCACAGACATGTAGATTTAATTAGGGTTGGGTTTAGGTGCTGAAATTTCAAAATATTGTGGTTAAACTTAGTCTATGAAATATATATTTGTAAAATTATATAACATATATCCATTAAACATAAATATATATTTGACGAATTAGATAGACGTGACCAATATATTTTATTCTTTGCACATTGTATATAACCATATTGGTTAAACGACTTGTATTGTATTTCTAATTTTCTCTTGTACATTCTATTGAATACTTGCCAAAAAAATTGTGAGTCAAGTGATAAAGAAGAATGCGAGATTTAGAAAATGAGAATTTCATAAATGAAAAAGTAAAAAATAAAAAATGAGAGAATTTAAAAAACAAGAGAAGTACGAGAAAATAAAAAATATAACAAAATTGATAATTAAGAAAACAGGAAAATACACTTAAGTGAGAATAGATTATATATATATATATATATATATATATATATATATATATATATATATATATATATATATATGTGTGTGTGTGTGTGTGTATATTTTTTTTTAAAAAAATGGACTTTAAAATATTATAATTTTCTGACAATTAGCAAATTAACAACTATACTTTACATAATAGTAAATATGACAATTCTACTACTATCATATTATTAATGTAAAAAACAAATTTAAAGCTGTCCCGTGTACATGATTAGATTTAACAATTTTTTTTTTGTAACAAGAGACTTGTATTAAAAAAAATGATTTATTAAAAAAAGAATATTAGAAAGATGTTGACTAGGCCAACTTCTGTCTAAAAAGGCTAATTCGAAAAGCCAATTGCGTTGAAAGAGTTCTTTATCATATTCTTACAATGCGTGAGACATTTAAAAAGTATTGAATGATTTTTAGTGTCCAATGTGTTAAATATATACATCAATTAATCATGTCTATTTAATAGAATTACTTTATATTTTAAAACAAAAGCTATCAATTTCTTAAGATAATGATGAACAAAAGCGGAACAAAAGGTCTCCTTCATTATTTCGATAATAAACAAACATAAACATGTTGGAGCTTTATCCGACAGATTCGATAAATGACACGAAATAAACACTAATCTATTAGCCACCATTTGATGAAATTTAAAAAGAAAAACTATTTTTTGCCGTCATCATCATGTATAGTATGAGGTTATAGTTAGTTAATTATTTGGCACCACCATTTTTTTCTAACGTCTAGTGAGGCTTCCTATGTTCCCAAGTACCCAAAAATTCTTGCGGGGAATTATGAAGTACTATTCTAAGCCAATTTGTATTGTTTCGTGGGCACTGCATTTGGTTAAGTTACGAATACACGTGAACATGGAAGGGTACCACTCAAGTAATCTTTCTGCTTAATACTAATTTATTAGATTTGTTCCAGATGCCACAGATTTGTCTGCCACAAATATAATTTTGTTTTTGGCAAAGTCTCCAATTAAACTATTTGGCGGAAAGTAGAGTATTTTTTTTCCGTCTTCGGTTAAGGACAAAAAGTCTGATAGGTGGGAAGGTTGAAATACCTTATTTGTTAAGCAAAAGCAGGAAAAAAAAAACCTTTTTAAATTATGTTCTAAGAACTTTGTATAACCTTCGCAGAAATAATAATTTTATCTCAATAATAATATCTTATTAGAATGGTACATTATCAAACTATATTTAAATTCAATATTATATTATAGTTTTAAAATTAGTTTATTTCAAAACTTTAGATTAATTTAGTTTTTTATTTTTTAAAATACGTGAATTTAGTCATTTTAATCTGTTATAAAATAAAGGTAATAAGAGAGACAAAGGAGAGGAAGAATAGAGAATGAGAGAGTAGGGAGCAACTTCTGTTTGTATGTCTGTCTTATTACTGATAGGACGAGTCCTATTTATAGGTACAAT
>Ga0214542_1005264_pt1 | contig 24803 bp, 9 predicted proteins | sample CNSS1metaG_FD_160096 | JGI IMG/M metagenome (GOLD analysis project Ga0214542, IMG submission 160096) | Root nodule microbial communities from cowpea collected in UCLA plant growth center, Los Angeles, California, USA - CNSS1 | ecosystem: Host-associated > Plants > Roots > Nodule | place: USA...
TGTTGTATTGATAATGAAGAAGTCGTACCATATTGGGACGACTTTAGTTCGAATAAAAATTAAATATTTTTTAGTCATATTAATTAATTAAATAATAATGCATATAAGTAATTAAAAATTTTATGATGTTTTGGTTTGTTATAATAGGGCATCAAAGTTATCTATGAGAGCCTGTGCCACAAAGAGGTCTTCTTCGGTATCGTCTAGGTCTTAATTGAGGGCTCTGAACTGGATCGTTATCATCATTATCTTCATGTTGTTGTCTTTGGTTTATATCTTCCACCATTTGTGGCGGCATTGTTGGTCGATAATTGGTCTACTTATACTGGTCCAAGTTTAATGCCTGACCCTCACATGCGACACAACAAATCAGGAAGGCGAACTACAACTCGTATCCACAACGAAATGGACCATTCGTTGCCAAATAAACCAAAAAAATGTTCTTTTTGCAGAAGTATTGGTCATAATAGAAGCAACTGCCCAAATAAATAGTGAAATTTTATTTTATGTAACTCTCGTATCTTTGGTTTACCAACTTTGTTGTTCACTTTTATTTTAATATATATCAACTAAAATATTATTGGATCTTATATATTTGTTATCAAAAAACTCTTTTTTTTTTCTTTTCTTTACTTTTTTATATCTCGGTACAATACAAATTTTAACTTTTTTATTCAATTTAATTTTATCATAATTCAATATTTTTTCTCTTTTCAATTTAACTTTTTCTTTGTTACTTATAACTATGAAGTCGTGCCATTATGACCAGACTTCCTTTATACCGAAAACACTAAAGTCGTGCCATAATGGCAAGACTTTCTTGAAAACCTAATACTGAAGTCGTGCCATTATGGCAAAACTTTCTTAATAACCCAATATTGAAGTCGTGCCAATATGGCAAGACTTTCTTAAAACCCTAATATTGAAGTCGTGCCATTATGGAAAGACTTCCTTAAAACCCATTACTGAAGTCGTGCCAATATGGCAAGACTTTCCTTGTTATGAAGTCGTCCCATTATAGGACGACTTTGATTATTCTCGTAATTAATTTAAGTGAAGTCATCTCCGTTTGGTACGACTTCATGAAAAATATTAAAGTCTCTTCAATTTGAGACGACTTCAGCTCAAATTAATCAAAGTCGCCTTAATTTGACATGACTTCTTTAAGATGAAGTCGTTCCATTTTCTCACGACTTACCTCTGCCGAGAATTAAAAAAAAAATCTGCACCATTTTAGGAAATTGGGAAAAAAATTGCACCAGTTTGGGAAAAAAACCTCGAAAGTAACAAAATTCATTAAAAGTATGATTTGTTGAAAACAATTATCGTTTTCCAATATTATTTTTAATGTTACTAGTATAATTTTCTAAAATAAATTATTAAATATGTGATGTTTTCTTGACTGTAATAAAATAATTAAAAGATTGTACTTATGAATGTTTAATTATAGTGCATATTTTAAACATATCAAAGATTAAGGGAAAGGGAAGAACATATAAATGACACAAGAGTAGTGTTGTTATGGGCTTTGTAAATAATAGTTAAATAGAAATAAAATTATTTTCATAATAAAATTTAACCTTTTGTTGAAAGCTTAATTGCTTAACATAATAATAGAAATAAAGTGAAAAATTAGAAAAATTGATATAACTAAAACTTATAGAATTTAAAGTAAACATATTTAATAGATTGGATATAAGGGTATGTGTAGAAGAAATTAATTAGTATTAATTGAAAATTTTGAAATATAAAATAATAATTAAATTTTTTTAAACACATGAAAAGGCAAATGGTATAATCATGATAGAAATATTTCGTTTCAAATCTTCTAAATATAAAATATACAAAATAACTGTTATTAAAAAAAAAAAAAGAGAATAGTTTAGTTTATAAAAGAACAATTATTTAGCATTTACAAATTCAAGATAGTTTATAATCGGAGATGGTTACTAATATTTTAATTTGTATAATTTTTATTAGAATATTATATCTAGGGGTGGCAAAAATATTAATGCTTGTGGATATTTATGGATAAAATCTGCGACAAATGACTGATATCCACATATATTTGTTATCTTCTGCAGGTAGCGAATGTTTAATATATGTTTATAAATGGGTCGAGCAGGAAATTTGTTATTTGCAAATAGCGAATGTTTTAATATTTGTTTAAAAATGCGTCAGGTACAACATTATACTATTCATACTCGCAGGTATTTGCTATCTACACAAAGTTAAAATTAAAATTTAATTTTTTTAAGTTAAATTTAATTAAAATTAAAATCTAATTTATACTTTATTAGATTAAATTAAATTTATATTTTATTTCACATTTTTTTTTTGTAATTTTATTTAAATTTTATTTTAAAAAATTATAAAATTCGTGGATATCCATGAATACATGCGAGTTTTAGAATACTCGCAAGTATTGCAAGTTTTAAAATACTCGCAAGTATTTTTTAAACAGATACCTGACATATAAATGAACAAGTAATAGATGAATGTGAATGTCTTAATATTTGTTTAAAAATGGGTCAGGTACAACATTATACTATTCATACTTGCAGGTATTTGTTATCTACACAAAGTTAAAATTAAAATTTAATTTTTTTTAAGTTAAATTTAATTAAAATTAAAATCTAATTTATACTTTATTAGATTAAATTAAATTTATATTTTATTTCACATTTTTTTTTTGTAATTTTATTTAAATTTTATTTTAAAAAATTATAAAATTCGTGGATATCCATGAATACATGCGAGTTTTAGAATACTCGCAAGTATTGCAAGTTTTAAAATACTCGCAAGTATTTTTTAAACAGATACCTGACATATAAATGAACAAGTAATAGATGAATGTTTCTGTTACGGGTCGGCTTGCGAATACGGGTCGGCTTGCGAATAGACTATCTGTATCCAACCCGACCCATTATTACAATTATAATAAAAATCTAATTTAAAGTATTAAAATATTTATATTAGGTTGTTTAAAAGATATAAACATACCATGATATTTTAATTTAAATTATCAATACTTAGAAATTAATTAAGTGATAATCATTAATCATTATTAAACAATTTAATATTTAAATATAAATATTTTAAAAACAATATATACATAATTTAGTGTGTTTTTAAAATATATATTTAAAAATAATTTAGTTATATATGTATATTATGAAAAAGAAAATGGCAACAAGAAAACATAAAATCGTGATTTCAACATCAAGAAGAAACATGCACATTTGTGTCCCGATAAATTATAGAATGACATATCCTCTAAAAAACTTTAATTTTATTCTCATTATTATTGTCCACTAAATAATGACAACTTGCCACTCTTTAATGAGGCTTGTACATTGCAAGAGTATACGTTTACACTTAGGTTAACTCATTTTAGGAAAACAATGCTACTTTCTTTATGCCTTTTTTTGAATATAAACTTTAATACAGTGTCAATCAGAGGAATATCTGCATTTTCCAAACATGTGTAGTCTAAGTCCAGCAACCATTAAAGACCATTAACTTTAACTTCAAAAGAAAACTAACATCCAATCAAACAGATTAAAAGAACTGATCAATGCACTTCTTTTCATAACTTCAGATGATTTTAATCAAAGAAGATGTAATTCAATCAAAATGCCATGAACAAACCATACAAGCACCATACACAAAGCCCAGGGAAGATGACACCCTAAATATTAACTCACATTTCTTGCAACAGCATTTATGAACTGATGTCACAACCACACTATTTCTTGTCTCAGTACTACAATTTCTTTACCAGGAAATCAATCTCATTAAATTCTATGAAACACTCTTCAAACCAACATCCATAATGAAACCCTGAGTTTAGTTACTCTTCCTCTTACCAAATGAGACAAAAAAATGTAATCGCTATTCATATAAAAAATTACCAGGTCTGAAGAATGTGTTGGGCGAATCAAGTAGTATTCGATGTTTAACAGTGAGAGTGTTCAATAAACACAAACACACACGTGTGTGTAAGAGGGCACAGGGAAGATTGATCCAAGATTAGCCTAAAAAAGAAGGGATAATATTAAAAGATCCCAAGATTTCTTCCATTAGAACCACCAATATTTAGGAAATCTTTATACACCGCTAAATATTTACAGCCTTCAAAGGAATGACATCCGATATACACAATCCACATTCCCATTTTTGAATGAAGGAAAAAGACCAAATCTTGAACAAAACAAAAGCATGTTCAAGGAGGAATTGAAAAAGCCATGATCAAGAACAGCAATAAGGGCACCTGAGGAGTCCATTCTCGTTGCACTCCAAACACCTCTTCAAGCTCCCTTCGTCCTCATCAAACACCTTCCGACTCCCGCTGCAATTTTCGCACGGCACAAACCTCGCATCCCCACAAAGCTCACACACGAAGCCGGGTTTCAGACGGGGGAACCCTTCCAGAATGATCTTCGCCAGTTCCCCAGTCTCGAACAAGTGCTTGATCACCTCAGCGCCACCCACGTACTTTCCTCGCACGAAAACCTGTGGCAGCGACACATGGCGCTCGCCCAGCGCGCGCTGCAGCTCCTCCCTGTACGCTATGTCCATCGACACGTCCCTCTCGTCCACCCAAACCCTAAACCCCTTCAGGATCATGCGCACCGCGTTGCAGTCCTCGAACGTTCGCCGAACCCCGCGCAGGCTCGTTAAATACACCACGATCCGCTCCTCCGTCCCGGACAACCGAAACGGCGTCGTCGTTGTCGTTGTCGTCGTGCACGAGTCCCAACGCGCTTTTGATTCCGATTGGGACTCCGATTCTGGAGCCTTCTTCGAGGAGGACTCGAACAAGGTGCAGAGCTTCTTCACCATTTTCCCGCGGATTGAGGTTTTCGCCGGCTCAGAGGATCCGTAGAACCGGTTCAGCGAACCGGACCGGTCCAGACTCTGCTGGCTCTGAGGAAGGTAAGGTTTCTGCGAGTGCTCCGAATGAATCGTGTTCGACCGGTTGAAGAACGGAAACCGCGACATCTTCGCCAAATTCGACAATCTCCGAGCTCCTGAAGGCAAAGAATCGAAAGAATTTAGCGTGAGTTTTCGGAAATTGACTATGAAAGGCTATAATTGATATCATCTGATTAAAAATCGATTCGATTCAATTCAAAATCATTTCCATTTCCTGAAGCGAAATTTGCTCAAAATTAGGTTTCCGGCAGCTGATATTTCAACGCGGTTTCATTTTAACACGAATTAGAACATTTCAGGGTTTCTTGTGAGAATTTTTCATATTCAATCACAAATCACAACCGAGCTCGAATTTCAGGGATGATGGTTTAAAAGAGAACAAAAGAAAGAAAGCGATGAAATTCAGGGTTTACTGTAATTCACGTCCGGCGGCGGCGGCGGCGAGAATGCTCCGACGCGGCGGCACTGAATGACGGAAAGACAAAGTCCTGTCGGTGAGTTCTGTTACTTTCGTAAAGGCGATTATGTTTTTTTTTTTGTGTGTGTTTGTTGTTTGAAGTTTTGTGTTTGTTTCGAGTTTTGGGGTTTTCTTAGCAGAGGATCTGTGTCTGTGTGGTGTTTCAGTTTGGAGTTGAAACAAGAATTGGGTTTTGTTTGTGTTAGTTTTGGAGAATGCTGGAGAGAGATAGAAAAAGGTGAGGTAAGGGTTGAATGAGTTAATTATCCACAACAGCAACAATTTATAGATAGAACCCTTCAAATAATATAAATAATAATAATAATAATAGATTAATTAATTAAAAAAAATATAAATGAAAACAAGGTGCAGGTTCTGTTTCATCTTTTCTTCATTCGAAAGAGGAAATAAATTATGCATTTACTTTATGGTTAAATTTTTTGATGCATCAATTGTCTTATTTTACGTAATCTCTTTTTTCTTCATAGTTTTTCTTTTTTACAAAATATGAAGAATACTTTTCTTCTTTTTGGTGTCATGGCAACATAATACCAACTATGTTCTGTCGTATGTGTGTGTTGATTGCGAAAGTCAGGCCCCACTTCACACGGCTAAACCTTATTGTAAATAAATTATAATTATTTTTCACAACTTTTCTATGGCAATCAAACGATTAATTTCATAATTACTCATCAATGAGTTTGAAAAAAACTATTCAAAGGATTAAATATTTATTTTCATTTAATACTTTTATAGTATAAATAAATAAATATTTGTGTTTCCTCTAATAAAAATATATTCTTCTTTTCCATCCTTTTTACATATAGTAAAATCTTAAATTCTTTTGTCATAATTTTTAAAATCCTGATTATCTACTTCATATGCTTACAGATTAACTTAAACTGTATTACTTTTTAACTATTTTAAGTTCATACATATCTTACTCAAAATATAACTTTAAATGATAATAAATAATTAAATGCTTGCATATACTATTTTATACATTATTAAAAGTTGACTCAGTTAAGTTTTAAGACATGATAAAATTGGATATGTCGAGTTAAATCCTTAACAAATTTGTATAGTCTATCAAATAATCGAGATATTTATACTTCTCAATTGAATTTTTCTTTAATTTTTCCATTTAGGTGTCACATATTACTTTCTAATTTTTATTTTGTAGTTTCATAATTTAATTTTTTTTTAACAGATTTCTTTTACCCAAATTGGAAAACATGTCAAAACTTTATATCCTTTCACTTGAGAAACCAATTTTCTAATTCGGTTTAGATTTTCTCATAACTTTTCTATCACAATCAAACAAAAGTAGATGGATTAACATAAGAAATGCACGGTTAGCTTCATAATTACTCATGAATGAATAAGTATAAGAAAAGTTATTCAAAAAGTTAAATATTTATTTTCAATTAATATTTTTTATATTATAAATAAATAAATATTTAAACTTCCTCTAATAAAAAATTTCTATCAATAAAAAATATTTTTTTTCATCTTTTTACGTATAACAAAAACTTAAACTTTTGATCATAATTTTTAAAATCCAAGTTATTATTATTTTTTATATATATATATATTCAAAACTTATCACATTTTATATATATAATAAAGTCGTAGGTAACCAGCATTGACCACAAAAGTTTAAATTTTTACTTGGCTTAAATACACATTTGGTCCCTATTTTTGTCAAAATTATTCAATCTGGTCCCTATTTTGGTTGTTTGTTCAATTTAGTCCTCGTTTTGGTAAAATCGCATTCAATTAAGTCCTTTTGGCAGACGGAGTTAAAATTTTTAACGGAACAGTGACACGCTGTAACTGTTTGGCCTACGTGTCAGTTTTTGGTCAGTGACGTTGGCACAGTAAACTTATATGGCCGTTGGAAGTTTAAAATTTAGGGAAATTGATTTGGGGAAGAAATTAGGGTTTCAGAAGTGTGAAGCAAAAGCTGTGGCCAATCCAGGTGTATCACTCCATCCAGTGTGTGATTCGAAATTGGCGTTTGAGAGGTATGTCTCGTCACCACTCGTCTTCCTCCTCTTGCTGTAACAGTTGGGGGCAACAAAGTTACGGTGGGTCTCATATTCGTGGTTCCAAGGGTATGGGTTTAATCCCCATTTGCAAATGTGGAGAAGTTGCAGTGCTTCGAGTGGCAAGAACTTTGAAGAATAATGGCAGACAATTTTGGGGTTGTTCTAAGTTCAAGAGTGCTGCTTCCAGTGATAATGTGTGGTGTAACTACTTCAAGTGGTGTGATGAAGAATTTTGTGATGAAAGAGATGGTATTATAGCCCAGCAAAGGATGAAGATTTCAGAGCTGGAGATTTCTGTGAGGGCTATGAAGAAAACGAATCAATTTTTGTTACGATTAGTTATTGTTGTTGTTGTAATCTTTGTAGTCATGCTGCCAATAATGTTTAAGATTCAATGTCTGTAGTTGAGGATGATGATTTGTTGGTGATGATGATGTTTTGTTGGTGTTGAAGTTATGAATGTAAAAAAGCAGTGTGGTAACTTGTGAATGGTGTGTTTGTTTGTAATGAAGCAGGGTCTAGTAATGTGCAATTTAAGTCCTTATTTTAAGTTCATACGATAGTTTAAAATGTGCAATCTGGTCCCTATTTTAAGTTTAAAATGTGCAATCTGGTCCTATTTTAAGTTTAAAATGTTCAATTTGGTCCCTATTTTAAGTTTAAAATGTTCAATTTGGTCCCTTTTTTTAGTTTAAAATGTTTAATTTGGTCCCTGTTTTATGTTTAAACTGTTGAATAGAGTCTCTGTTTTATAACACAACCTGCCAAATAGAAGTGGAAAATAAACCAACATATAATTGAGTCCATATTGAACATACACAACCTGCCAATCACACAAGTCCAAATTCCAATCACAACTCCAATCTTGGAGGCCAATATTCATTCAAGTGCAATCAAAATGTGCTGAAGTCATGGAATTCAGATGTTCAACAAAAGTGTGCTGGAGAAACAAAGTTAACAAACATAGTACCAATTACTACAAAATTACTATCAAAACAGGCCTAAATACATCAAAAGTTATCTCCTAAGTAGGCCTAATTAAAGCACAACAAAAGTTGTTCAAGTTGGTGGTCTTCGAATCTGCAATTTGTGCCTGCAGCTTGGTTGCCCAGTCTGTTGTGGGACTTCATGTGCCTGCTGTGAAGGTTGTGTTGGTTGTGTGGTCTGCTGACTTGATGGTGGTGGTTGTTGTGTAGGCTGTGTTGGTTGTGTGGACTGCTGACTTGATGGTGGTGGTTGTTGTGTAGGCTGTGTTGGTTGTGTGGACTGCTGACTTGATGGTGGTGGTTGTTGTGTAGGCTGTGTTGGTTGTGTGGACTGCTGACTTGATGGTGGTGGTGGTTGCTCTGTAGGCTGCGGTTGCTGAGGGAGTTGTGGACAATTACTTCTATTATGTCCCACTTCACGACATACCCTACATCTTTTTTGATGGCCACCTTTCCTTAACTCAGTATCATTTTTCTTTAATTCCCACTGCTCCAATCTCCTCTTTTTCTTTGGCCTACCAGGTAATCTCCTCTTGAGGGGGGGTTGAACATCATTGTAGGAATGTCGACGAACCTTCAATCGCAATAACGCTCCAAACTTGAATGCGAACCCTAACTGATGAACGCTCCAAAAACCCTAATTTTCTGACTAACCCTAGGCCATCTCCACGATCTCCTTCGTTCCGTCTTCACTCAAATGATTACTCCCCTTTCCTAATTTCTCCACAATCACATTTGATTGTCTAAACTTGGGTGCTCGACGTTTACCATGTTTCTCAACTTACCATTTCTAAATATTTTAATTGTTTTAACTTTTTACTTTATTTAACTTTTTACCCCAATTTTTTTTTAACGATTCACTGTGCCAGCATGTATTCAGAAAACTGACACGTAGGCCAACAGTTACAGCGTGTCACTGTTCCGTTAAAAATTTTAACTCCGTCTGCCAAAAGGACTTAATTGAATGCGATTTTACCAAAACGAGGACTAAATTGAACAAACAACCAAAATAGGGACCAGATTGAATAATTTTGACAAAAATAGGGACCAAATGTGTATTTAAGCCTTTTTACTTTATGTAAAAAAATGAAAAAGAAGAATATTTTTTTATTGATAGAAAATATTTTGATTGGAAGAAGCACAAATATTATTTTCTTTATATTGTATAAATTATTAATTGAAAATAAATATTTAATTTTTTGAATAACTTTTCTCAAACTCATTCCTGAATAATTATGAAGTTAACAGTGTATTTTTTATGTTAATCTTGTTTTGTTTGATTGTGATTGAAAAGTTATGAGAAAATCTAAATCGAATTGCTAAGTTGGTTTCTTTATATATACAATTTTAGACATTATTATATGTTGACTTAATTAAGTTTTAAGGTATGATAAATTTTGAATATGTTTAATTGAGTCTCTAGTAAATTGGGTGTTTTATCACTTTATATTTTTCAATTGAGTTACTTTTTAATTTTTCCTCTTAGATGAAGTCAAGGTAAGGACACATCGAACTGTGGCCATTTTTATCCTAGGGGAGAAGGTTTCGAAATAATCCACATCTTCAATTTGGAGAACACCTTTACTACAAGGTGAACTTTGTAACCCTTAACATTGTTGTATTTTAATAGCTTAACTTTGTAGATTCATTTGTATTTATAAAGACATTTTAGATTGCCAATATTTTTCTTTATCTGATATCGATAACATTGTGTTCATCGTCAAATTCACTACTTTACGACTCATGGCTTATCTGACGATGTTTAACAATTTCTTGGAAACGGTTTGAATTAAATTCAAATGATAAAAGGGTAATTGTGATAGAAAGGGACAATTCAATCATAAGTGACAAAAGACTGAATCATATAAAGCAGTTAAAGATACACATAACTGAAAGTAAGGAAATAGCACTTGTAAGGCTAGGTTGAGTTAAAACAAGGTGGAGATGGAATGATAGGTTAAGACATGTTGCGCAAAGAAGATGAAAGAATTGAAGAGGAGGAGGATGATTCCATATTGGTGTTGGTGATTGGGAATTTAGGATTTAGATATAAAGGCAATAAAGGATTTGAGGAAAATGTGGATTTACGTCGATAAGGATGGAAGATCCATCAAGAGGTAATGAGATTGTATAATTAGGAGAAATGGTCTGGGCTACGAGTGTGTATGTAGGGATGTTAATGGACAAAGAAGGTGGGTTGTTTCTGTCAAAGGGAAATAACATTTTATTATATAAGATATTGTTACTAAATTTTAACAATATATTTTTGCTTTAAATTTTAAATTAAAAATATAAAAGCATTTACCAACAACTTTCCATGAATTTATGCTTCTCTAAGATACCCCAAGAAACAAATGGTCAAATATGAAAAGAAACGATTCCTCAGCATATTTCGATACAAGAGATAACCATAAGAGGATAACAGTTCTTACACTGGATCAATAGTATGCTTGACGCACAGCCAAATATTGATGTTTTATAAGAAACCCTCCGTTAAGAATTGATAAATTGCAACTCTGACTCAAGGATAGGACTGAAAATATGCCAACTAGAATCATGGAATGCATTATAATAATCATCTGAAACTGTTTGGATTCTAAATTCATTTGTAAATCCTCGAGCAGCCAAAATATGCCCCACCGAATTAAGAATAGGTGAGTTCTTACACAACGACACATGCTGCTCATATGTTTCAAAGCTGTTGCCAAATAATACCATGTTTTTCAAGAGATTCAGTTTCCAATTTGCTTGCAACAGGTTGTTATATAACTCTGCCTCACAATGAGGCATGAAGAACATTGTTGGCTTCAGTGCCTCCCGTCTCCCATGCTCGTTTATGGACATGACAGAACAACCAAGAGTTTCCAAAACCTGAGACTCGGTTGCAGAAAGAATAGGATCAAATACCTCTACGTTTCCAATCCAACTGAAATCTCTTTTCAACAATATTGCAAGGCTAAGCTGCAATCGAGGGGGCTCATACAGTTCAATGCTGCCTATACCATAAATGACCATTTGCATCTTTATCTCCGAGGCCAAAACCCTACTGAAGTAATCAGCAATTGATGTTTGAATTTGATCCCTGAAAGTATGATAGAATTCAGATTTATCAATCTTATTCATACATCTTTCCATTTTCTGCACCAACGTTGCTTCTTTGCTTGGATCAGTCAGAGAATCTGTCGGAGTCCATGGCTCTTGTTTTTCCTCCAAAACTCCAGATTTGGTAGCTTTTCTTCTTTGTCTGCTGCGACGGGGTAAAACAACTGTCCAACCTTCACTTGTGCAGTTGTCAATTGTTAGAGTTTTCTCCGAAGCTGCCATTGAGACTCTAAATCTCTTAGTCTCTGATGCACTGCTTCAACCTCAGAATGCAATGTCAAATTCTGGGTAAAATTACATGGTGTTTAGTACTGGCTTTCCATGCTTACTCGTGCAAAATAAACAGCAGCCTGATCCATGTTATTTGTAAATAGTCTCATTCAAGAAGATGATAAAATTTGCGAATGCAAACTACTAAAGTACGCAAAAACATAATGTAAATGTGCATCTTTGCTAAACCATCTTTTCAAATGAACATTGATGATAACCCCAGCATGCTCATCAACGAAACATACCCAAGAAATGGTGGTCATGAGAACCCAAAATCAATATACAGACTTGGTACGGATCAATATACAATCAACGTAGATATATTATATTCCTATTACTGACGTATTTCAAGCTTAAGCATAGTGAGAAATCTTAAGTAACATTTTGTGGGACTAGAAGAATTGAAAATCCCCAATTTCTGTTGTAGAATGGAACTATGGTAGCCTTTAAGGACAACACAGCCTGATAAAATTTCTCAAATTGCATGATCCTAATCCTATGTCACTAGATAAGAGATTCCATAAATACCAAGTCTTTACCTTGATGAACAGAGCAAGCTGGTTAGATTTGAAAAAGTATTGTACTATTCAAAATCAAATACCTAGCGAATTAACAGAAGCGGAAATAAAATAACCCATTTGACATAGATGAGAGTACATATATTTATAGCAAAACAAACTCATCCTAGACATCTACGCAGTATACTAAATGAGATATGATTAGGAAATTATCAAAGAACTTTGCCATAGGCCAAAAAATAGTCGTGTTAAAACACAAACAGTAATTGAGGAGGAGGAATGGGGGCATGGAAATGATGGTCACAGAGTGGTCCTCATTCTCTCTCTCTCTCTCTCCCTCCCTCTCCCGCCACCTTTTTTCATCCCATCAATCATCTCAGCTCTTTCATTTATCTCTCTACACTTTTTCTGATAGGATAAATAGTCTTAAATAGGAGTTTTCGTGCTTTGTGCTAATCCTAGTTCCTAGGTGTATCTCTTTGAATTCTCTTCTCTTCTCTCATACATTGTATCTGATGTATCCAAAATGATTATAAATATTGAATCCTCAGAGAGGGAAAAATACTCTCTCAAATTTATTCTAATTCCTTTGTATTATCTTCAACTCTTTCTCTCCATCTGACACTTCTTTCACTCCCGCATGCCACAACCTCCAAACTGCTATCAATTTCATAAGAGTTAATGTGCCTTGGATTCATATGATGAACACGGGCTTCTTGATTTTCTTTGTTCCAAAAGGTGATTCTATGTAAATGTGCATAACATAGCAGGCTTAAGAGCTTTCCAAAATGGATTGGTGCTGGTTTAATAAGTTCAAGCATAAAGACAAACAAAACACAGTCTCCAGAAAACAAGGAGACTACAGGCATTGCAAGAGAAAGGTCAAACCCCCCAACAAATTAAGAACCACCTTCGAATGTGACCAAATAGTATGTTGAAGCTGGAAAGCAGTACACAAAAAAATTATAAGAAGCAAATTAAGAACTTGCAAGAGAGAAAGGAATGGTGTAATATGCAAGGAAAAAAGTTGGCAGATGCTGAAGTCTATGAGGAAGAGCATAACAATTTGCTAAGGTAGGTACTTTGAGAAACGGGAGACTGAATACATGCGCATATGCTATGATGAAGAAACTTAAGAAATCTGATATGCTTCATAGAGGCTAGGTTCAACATGTAAAATTTCAGAGGAATCTACTGGCAGAAGTTGACAACAAGTGCATTGAAATGCTTTATTGTTCCTTTCAAGATGAACAGAATTTATATCTTATAATGGAGTATCTACCTGGAGGTGATATGACTCATATGACGGCTTTGCTAATGCGGAAGGATATACTGACCGAAGATGTGACCAAATAGTATGTTGGGGAGTCAATTCATAAACATAACTATATTCATACACTTGGTGCTAGATAGAAATGCTCACATCAAGTTATCATACTTTGGATTTAGTAAACCACTAGACTGCAGTAATCTTCAGGAAGATGACTTCTCTATTGTAAGCAACAGAAGTGGAGCTCTTCAGAGTGATGGACGAGCGCACACGCAAGGAAAAAGGCAGGAATTTAAACTAACCCATGTTATCCACTTTGAATATATAAGGAGAGTATTGGTATATAAACCTTTAAAAGAGAGTAAACTAGGCAATGTTGGAATATCGTGCCTTTTGTAATACTCAAAATTACAACAAACGTTTTTGTAAGTTTGAAAGTTAACAACCAAACTCAACCATCCTCAAAACAGGCCCATGGAGAAGGGTTATATTGGTTACACATATAATAACTTTGAAAACATGAATGTGATCAAGTACCTCAAATTCCCGAATTGAAGAAGAACACAAAAATTAAACGGTCATATATGAAGAACCTTTTTTGATGATGAATCAGCTAGAGTTTCCAATTAACTGTGCAAGTGAGCTTCTTAAAACTCTTACCTACTCAACCGTAACTTCTTGGGAAGTCTGAATCTCAATCATGGTTATCAAAATCGCGACTGAACTCGTGAACACTTCCGAGCTCAATTGTAAATTGGAAAAAAAACTAAAAACAACACTGAGTTTGTTTGTTTTTAGAGCAAAAATGCATCCAGGAAAAATCCTAATCGAATAAAAATCCTACAATATAAATCTGTGACTTTCAAATTGATGTTCAATTGTATTCTAATACAGTGAAGGACAAACCTCCGGTGCTGACGTGGCAGCGCGGTTTTCGGTGGCGGAGCCCCAGGTAGAGAAAGTGGAAGGAACAGCCGCTGCTACCGTCGCCGCAGCCGAGAAATGAGAGAAAACTGGCTGTAGGACTGGGTTTATTATGGACGAGATCAACCTTTTCAATTAGGTTCTTCTCAGTATCAATATTCTTTTATTTGTCAATGTTTAAATATTTAAATCAGATAAAGTAAATAATACATTGATTATAACAATAATTTAACATAAATTTTATTAAATTAAGTCAATTACATTTTAAAACATGAAGTTAGAGTTTGAAATTGGAGTTCAAAATAATAAATATTAGGTTTAATGATTCGCGTGTACAAAGGTGAGAGTTGAGTCTTCCTAACTTTTGAAAAAATACCTCAATTAGGTCCTTTTTTAACAAAAAATTATTAACACCGTTAACGGTATTGATATTTGAAATGATTTAATAAAATTAAGTATTATTATTTATATTAAAATTTAGTGATAAAAGTCATTAATTAAGTTAACTACTGTAGTATTTTTTGTCTAAAAAAAATCTTATTAAGACATTTTTTCAAAAGTTAGGACTAAATTGACACATTTTATAGTTCAAATAGTTTACCTTACATCATACTTATTTGTTCCTCAACCAATGGGAAAAAAGAAAGTTTGAATCACACCAAACTTCAAGAAACTCTAAATCAAAATTTTGGTCACTTAGAAATGATCTAGTATTAATTGCTTTACAAAAACAGAAAAAGGGGAACACTAAAAATGAACTTTAATAGAAATGAAAAAAAAAAAAGTATAAAAGAGAATGGAAGGGTCCCAAATCCTTGCATGGTGACACTAACATTCAATTTGCTTCCACTTTTCTAAAATAGATTATCATAAAAATAATTGATGTGTTTGTTAAAAATATTTTCACATGTTTCGTAAATAATCGATAATTTTAGATAATAGTTAATTATAATTGTAATATAAAACTACACTTCATAAATATTAGATTATGAATAATAATAATAATAATAATTATTATTATTATTATTATTATTATTATATTGTTTATAAAATATTTTTTGTTTACTTGATAAACAAAATAATCGATTATTATTTATAATAATCAATCATTGTGATTAGTTACTTCAAAATTATTTTGAAAAGAAAATTATCTATTATTGACATCATTTTATATTTTTTTGAGAGAGTTTTATTTTTTTATGAGATATTTTAAGAGTATTATACAATCTATTTTGTTTGAAAAAGAAGTGTTTAAGGTTGATTCAAAGAAATAATTATTCTACAGATTTTTTATTGTGAATTTGTTACATTTCAAGTGATGTTTTTCCTTTTTCTATCTAAATTAGTATTCTGAACCATGCGTATGCACGAGACGTATTTATTTTATTTTGTATATTAAAATAATAAAATAGTAAAAGTATTATATAATGAAATATTATAGAAATTAAATTATATTATTGTAAATGTTGTTATTAAAATAATGAAATAGTAAATGTAAGTGGTGCAATAATAATTTCGGTTTTAAATATAATAAATAGAATTGATATCACAATATAATACAGTTAATTAATTTTTCGAAATAATGATAATAGCCTATGATCCGTGCGAACATTTTTTTTGCTTTTTTTTATTTTAAATTTTTTTAAAATAATAATATAATTGTTATTATATTTATTTAACCATTAAAAATACTAATACTAATATTAATATAAATTATAAATTATAAAAATGTTAAAAGATTAAAACTCTATTTAGCAAAAGTATTTAGTATAACAACGTTTTCTATAATTAAAAAAAACACATTTATAAGAATAACATCATTACGAATAGTAATAATAACAATACAAATAATAATGATACCAATAATAATAATAATATTTATGCTATAAATATTAATATTAATGCTAACACTAAGGCTAATGTCAACTATAATAATCTATAATTATATATAAAGATATGCATTAACAACAAAACAAATAAAAATGACAAGTAATTGAAATACGATCCCGTAATAAATTAATTTAAGATGTGTGTCTAACTATAATAATAATAATAATAATAATAGCTTGAATTTAAATTTTTTTTAAATAATTTTATTTAAAGTAAAAAATACATATTCCTGGATAGATAGTTGCATGTATAAAAGAAAACCTTGCAAGTATTTTTTCAATATATTTGGTAAGTAATAAAACAAATTTTGTTTGACAAAATAATTAACAAATAGATATTACCCGTAGTGGCATGAATATTTTATCATCCCTGGTTAAGAATGAAAATTGAATTACAATTTTTGTCACTTATTCTCGGATGAGGATGCACTACGAAAATTGTAAATCAATTTTATAATTAAGTATAGTTGAACATTTTGCGTGTGTTGTAATTAGGACAAGAGTTGTCTATTCAATTCAATAACTTAGTGTACTTCATTTAGGTGTTCCTCTCTCATACTCAATAAAATCTTCCAAAAAGCCATCCAGCATTAAAATTTGAATTGAATGATTAGTGGTCTTTCTTAATCCATGTTTGGATGGGAATGATACCGTGCTTTGTAAATTTAATTGAAATTATATAATAGTAAGATCGTTAAAATCTCCTCTTTCAACAGTATTTTTCAATTTATAATCCTCCAACACAGGAAAATAATTAATACATCTAAAACATCCTGGATTTAAGAATTAGATAATCTTTAATAATTAATTTCATTTTAAGTGTATATTATACTTCTAATAAATGATTCTTTATTAGTATTTGGTCGATGTTAGAATAACTAAATTTTATACCATATGTATAAAATTTAGGGTTAATTATGATTTTATTCTTCAACTTTGATGTAATATTCGAAATCTAGTTGACATGTCAAAACAAATTCTAACATCATTAAATTATAAATATTATATTCATTTATTTAAAAAATTTAGAAACAAAAATATATATCAAAATTTAAAATATAATCAAATTCCAATTTTTGTATCAAAGTTTAAAAATTAACAAGATACTTAATCCTGAAATTTATTAGTATTTCAGAGTTAAAGTTTAACTTATTATGGCATTCATGTTGTACTGTTTTACCACAACTAGAAATCAGTTTCATGTTGACTAAGATGTAAACAAAATCGTGTGCGTGAGCCTATGTGAATAGTATCCGAGAGTTTAAGTTGCTTTCAACCAATTTTTTTCTCTTCAAACGATTAAATTTGATTTTTCAGCAATACTCAGTCAGCTTAGTACTAATTTTGAATGAAGAATGGTATTCATAGTCATTGCAATGTAGAACACACTATTTTGCTGGTTCGCTTGGCATAACAGCTGGGGGAAGTTAGTTGTCTTCAGTATCTAGACGACAATCATTCCAGAACAAAAGGGTAATTAATAAAAAGCAGATTTCAAAATTTGGCAGCTCAAACCCTTGCCATTATAAGTTGAAATGCATGTTCAGGAAAGTTAATTCTTCAGGAAGCTTCTGGATGCCTTCAGGTTTCATTTATTACAGCAGCTAATTCTTGACGAAATTTCGGAATTTTGTCTGCTTCAACAGCCATGATTAATCCCGTGGACTTGTAATTCTTAAGCTGTAGCAAGCAGAAAGAATTTTTTGTTCAGAATAGTTGTTGATAAGAGAAACTGCTATCCACTTCGACCATTTCAAATTTTAGCAAGACACTCACAAAAATTCAGAATTTTTGCATTCACACCTTAAAATGAGCCTTCCACGTTAATAGTTTTAAATATAGTCCCATCTAATCCTTAATAAATGTAATGTAAAGCCTTATTCAAAATTAAAAGTGAGCAAATTAAAATGTAGAGTTTTATAGCCGACTTCCCGTGCTAATAATGTAGCAGCGAAGAGAAATGAGGCAATCAATCATATCCAATGTTATTGAAAATAAATTTCAATTTGACATGATTGCTTTGGCTGTTAAACCAAGGTAACTACACCTTAGATGATAACTTATAACAGTAGTCTTTTTCTTAACATCCAATCTTTTGTAAGAACTACGATCTTCATAGCCAAAGAAAAACAGACATGAAACAAACTTTTAGACACAACGAGTCATCCGATAAAAAAACTCAGCATATCACTCCAACTGAAAAATTAGCATAACCATCTCCGCCTCCTTTCATTACATATCAATGAAAGTCACAAAAGATTGATTTTGAATAACATGAAGAGCCAAGTGATTTCTGATCTGCTCCATCATTCATCCGTACAACGAATCCCAATCATGAAAATTTGAGTTGGCCTATAGCCCTTTGAAAAAGGAATTCGATTTACTTAGATCCTCATCCTTAGTTATCACTTTTTGACTCCTTCCCATTTTTCTTTTATTTTATCATTGTTATCCATTACAATTCCTTGCAAGTTTTTTCATTCGCAATATTTGGAAATTTTATTCACAGACACCATTTGCAACTCATCGAAATAAGCTTGGAAAAGAAGCTAGCCCTGTGCAACTTATCAAGCAATTCGCCCACCACATAATCCCCTATCAAGAGTACAATAATCAATACACATTTGTCATACGGAGTCCTCTTTCCTCACTGGAATTACAGGAATGGCATAAACCCAATCAATGTACTACCATATAATCCCCAAATTTACCATCTCCTTCACTGGATTCTCAATTTTTCAATTGTGGGTGTGAGGATATCTATAAGGCCTCACACCAATTGGAACTTTCCCAGGTATAGGTGGGTCTTGCTAATAAGTGGTATAACCCATACCCTTGGGATACTGATTAAGAAATTAATAAATAGAAAACTCTAACAGAAAATCATACTGAAGATGCACTGCAAGTCATGGCACTTGTTAGCATTTTCCACACACACACACACACACACACACACACATATATATATATATATATATATATAGAGAGAGAGAGAGAGAGAGAAAGGTATCTCACATAGACTAAAGATATAACCAAATTATAATATATAAGTGAGTGTAAATTTATCCTTACTAAGCCAACTTTGTGAGGTTAAGTTAGGTCTAAATCCCACTTCCTCGTAGGTATTGAAGTCATTCAAAGTCTATCCTCTTGTCAAGTTTATTGGATCTATAATGTCACCAATTATTGGGTTCCCCCCCCATCTCACACTTGAGATGCCCAGTCCTCGGCTCAAATTGTGAGGCTGAATTAGGCTCAAATTCCACTTTGCTTAGGCTAACTTATACTAACTCAATAACACAATTTGAGTCTATCCTCTTGTCAATTGAAGTCATTCAAAGTCTATCCTCTTGTCAAGTTTATTGGATCTATAATGTCACCTATTATTGGGTTCCCCCCGTCTCACACTTGAGATGTCCAGTCCTCGGCTCAAATTGTGAAGCTGAATTAGGCTCAAATTTCACTTCGCTTAGGCTAACTTATACTAACTCAATAACACAAAACTAACTTAGTTTAACTAATCAGTACTGTGCATGTTACTCCATTTATGTAAACATCACAACCACACAGAAAGACCACCTTGGCAAATAAAGTATAGATGTATTCTAGGTCACATTAAAAAGTTAACAAAAAATAAGTAACTTTTAGCATGTTAATGAGAATTATGAACATAAAAATGATAATTAAGATTGAAAAACATAAAACTTGCCTCATGAGGTGCAGGCTGCTGACTTTGCCATGGAAAGTAGAAGGACCATGAGCTTAGCTGGATATTATCAGGAAAATAATCAGTAATAAATCAGAAACAAAATAACTCAAAATAATGCCAAAAAATATCAATACCTTATGAAATATTTCATCCTCAAGCTTTAAATATATTATTCCCTCCTCATTGTCATTGTCATTGTCCCGTTTTGTTTTCTGTTCTGCGTTCTTGAGCTATATTTTGACACCCAAAGATAAGTAAAATGTTGGGGAACAATGAAATTGGAACATAAGAAAACATCTTAACATAAGCCACACACAGAAAGGGTGATTCTACAGCATCATACATACCACGTAAACTTTGCTAAGTATTATATAATGCTTAAACTTGAAGGAATTTCGGAGCTCCTCAGTTGGCTGTTAAATACAAAACACGACAATTTAAGTTCTAAGTAGGAAAACCATCGCTAAACAGAAACACGCAGTAACACCTCACCAATGTGATATTACTGACATCTAACCTCATCTTCTGTGGCCCACAACACTTCATCAAAAAGGGCATCATAAAGTGGTGGTAAAAGCTGGGGAGGAAGGTTCACCATGCGCTGAGATACCAGGATAGCTACATCGCGTTCTTGCTCCACCAAAAGCAATCTCAACTTGTCAGCTACATCCTTCTCTTGGTGAGCTTTATGGAGTAGAAAATCCTTGAGTGTCACCATGCATCTATGCTCCTGGCAAAAGTATTTACAACCACTTAGAAAGTTGATGTTGTTTGCTAAACCAGTCCCAAAGCATAGCAAGTTTGATGCATAAGAGTAGGCCAGTTACCCGGTATCTATACAGATTAAGAGCAGTAACAAGAGCAAAGATTCCTTCATCCTCATCATCCTCTATCTTAACAACAGTCCCCACAGTGCTCTGCTCCAAAATCAACTCTACAAAGGCACTCAAATCCCATTCTTCATTGTCAAGATAGTTTTGCAATAAGGTCTTCACTCCATGAAAATCATCAGGTTTTGGATCGAAAAATGAAAAATCTGCTTGGACAACTCCCTATAACAACACAACTATTTCAATTAAACTCAGTTCAGGTTTAAAAAACTGCTCCGTGACCATTTTTTCAGCCACAAAGTCAAATTGTTTGGAGTGTCCGCCACTTCAAAACTTGAGCTCAGTAATCCAATGTTGAATTAGAAACAGTTTGTTAATTAAAAAAAAAAAAAGATTAGGATTAGGTAAGAGGTCTTACATCAGAATCCTCGTCGGAAGACTCGGAATGTTCGGGTTTGGAAAAATCTTCTCGCACAACTCCCTAAAACAACACGCGCATTATTCCGATTAATCTTACCAGTTCAATGTTGAATTAGAAACATTATATCTATAAGAAACACATGAGAACTGGGATAAGAAGTCTTACATTTAAATGATGGTGAGAAGACTGTGCCGGTTGGGGCTCCTTAGCAGGGAGAGTGGGGTTAGGGTTTTGAGAGCGACGCTTAGGCGCGTGCAGAGAATGCATGCGAGCGAGAACGAGAGAGCGAGCGAAAGGGGAGAATGTAATAGGCCATGATTTTGGTCGTTGACGTCGGCGTTTTGGCCTTGGAAGGGTTTCTGTGTTCGATTTCAGAACCTTATAACGCATCATGAACTATGGCGTGTTCTTCAGTGGAAAAGTAGAACAATTCAGTTTCCGCTCAAATTTTTGTAAGAAAACTAAACTGTGTTCTGTTTTGCTTCTCCACACCGAACTTACTTCGTTCGCCTCTTGTCTGTTTCGTGCTATATAACTAACCCTAGAGCTTCTGCTTCTTCCACTTTTTTTTTTCTCTATATCTTTTTTTCTCTTTTCTCTTGCATTCTCTTCAATTTCCTTCAAATTATTTTCTTAATAGTTTCTAATTTAGTTTAATTTTATTTTAATATTTTAGTTTCTATAATTTATCAGACTGGTTGATATTGATTGTTTGGATTACCAGTTAATTTCCTTCAAATTCTTTTTTCTTTCTTCTACCTAAAATATTTCTGAGTAAGAGTTAGATTCGAATGCAATCCAATCAATCAAGTATGATTTGAATTTAATATTTAATATTTAATTGATTAATTTATCAAATTAGTTGGATATAGAATGTCCCTATTGAAGGTTATTTGAGTTGTGAATTTATATTAGATCTACTTTAAAAAAAATCAACAAAATAAAAATATTAAATCTTTTAACAAAAAGAAAATCACACGTGTAATTTGGACAATTAGTTTTATAATTAACTCTATAACTGTATATATTTTACTATTGAATTTTAATTTAAAAAATATTATATCAAAAATAAAATTTATAATTTAAAATATACTTATAAAATTTATAAACACTTAATTTTCAAGTTGAGTTGATAATGACAAAATTGGGATTCATTATCCAGTTTACCAATTTTATTTACATTGATATTTTAATACGGAATTTAATTTTAATTATATTTAAATTTATTTATTTATCAAAATTTATATTTTAAAAACTTATTTTCAAATAATGTAATTTAAAGCTTAAAAAATCTATAAAATAAAAGGGTATAAAAAAAATTCAACATTAAACACATAATTTATAAAATATTATCTTTAGATAAAAAGTATATAAATATAGGATCTCTTTGAGATGAATTACAATTGTTGGATGTTTTAATATAGCATAGAGTGTTGAATGTGTGTAAAATGCATCAAAGTTAAAAGTTATTTGTGTCTTCAAACTCTTCAAATAGAACATGTATTGTGTTTTCTTTTACTTTATTATGTACCACGTCTTGATGTTATCTACCTTTATACATCAAGTTCTGTGTCAAGGGTCTTCATCTTGTGATCTTATGAAGGTGTGTATTACATTTTTGCAATAAAAATTTGAAAAGCCTGAATACCATACTTGAAAAAAATATTTTAATTTATATATAATTCTTTATATATATATATATATATATATATATATATATATATATATATATATATATAAATGAAAAAAAATTGAGGGAGTCCAAGCTCCCTAGGCCAAAATTTTATTTATAAGTTGCATACTTATTGATATTGAGCAAAACTAACCAAACAAATATGAGATATGCATAAATATACCTAATATGTAATTACACTCATTTTAGTAAAGTTCTTAAAAGTAGTTCAAAATCAAAATAAGAACTATGATTACACTACACAATATATTCATTTACCCACAAAACTATTCTTTAAGATTTCTTTTAGTGATCCACACTTCTATTGCCTAGTCTCGTCGCCACTTGCACCTCATCTACTAAAGTCATAAAAAAATTATCTTAAAAGATAACATACGATCGATAATGTTGGAAATATTTTATTATAATTTAAAAAATAAATAATAAAAATAAAAATTCTACTATTATTGAAGTTTTCATGAATTTTTAATTTTATAGATTAATGTTATTTAGGATTAACGACTATATTTTTTATTCCAAGTTACTATTGTATCTTCCTTTTCTACCTATAAATATCACATAGTGCATGAGGAAAAAATACAACAATAAAGACAACAAACACTAGAGTTTTCTCAAAAGTGTTTTTCTTTTATTCTCTATACTATCTCTTAAAACAGTGGTGTTCATAAGGTTCGGAGATCTTTCACTGCACTCGATCGATCTGACAGGTTGTTGTATCATGGGAGAAAGCTGCATATGATTTTGTTTTGCCCTGTGCAATAGGGGCGTTTTCTCTCTAAGGATAGTGTTATGCGTGTTTCAACCTAGACCAGTGGCGGATCTTGACTAAAAAGGTTGAAGGGACCAAAATAATATAATTTTGAGATCATTATATTTTGTCATTAGTATAATGCTTTAAAAAATTGCTTCTCTACTAAAAAATTTGATTATAATGTTTCAAATCTTGTTTTCATCAATAGTTTCCTTTATTCTTTTATTCTTTATCAATATATATTTTTTGTACATAATATTGAAAAACAATTTATCATAATTTAATAAAAAATTGAGGCACATAATTATTAAAAGAAAAATATATTATAGTTGAGTCACAATTAAAAATTAATTATGAAAAAATACATGATACATTTTTTTTCTATATTCATAAAAAATGAATAAACAAAAAGCTAATGAGATAAAAAATAATGTTTTCATTATCAAGTGAGACAAGAGACAAGAAAGGAAGAGGATAAATGAGAAATGAAAGCAAAAATAATTTTGTGTCTAACTTTTTTTTTCTTAAAATACAAAAAGAAAATATATGAGATGAGAGATTATTACAATTTGTGAAAAACTAAAAAGAAAATAAGAAGGAAAATAAAAATTATATTAATAAATATTTGGTTTAAGTACTTTTGATTTATGTTTCCGTTTAAAAATGTTAAGTCGGTCCTCCAATCTTTTTAGTCTTAATTTGTCCTAAATTTTTGAAAAACTAATGCAATTTGGTCTTTTACTTAAATTTCTTGAAACGGGTAGATGATTCTTTCATTAAAATTGAAACTCTTAATATGAATGATTTGCTTTGTTGATGTGATTAATATAATTCTAATGTCAATTTTTTGACAAAAGTAGAAACCAAAGGAGAAATTAAATCTAAATATTTTTATTCTCATCTATTAACATTAAATACACCATTTAATTTTCATCAATTCCTAAAATATATTACCTATGATTTAAAAAATTCAATAAAATTTTAATGTTATATA